>SDBT01005100.1_pt1 | contig 22144 bp, 24 predicted proteins | sample 2277101 | NCBI WGS metagenome assembly SDBT01 (sample SAMN10404973, study PRJNA504765) | marine sediment metagenome | isolation source: marine sediment core GS10_PC15, 103 cmbsf | place: Arctic Ocean: Southern Knipovich Ridge | collected 2010 | reverse complement strand
AGCGCTTCGCTTGAGGGTGGGGGCGCAGGCGGCAGATTCAGATTAACAACGCCAAAGGCGTTCACGTTAACTTTAGGCATTTTAGGCACTTTAGCTCACTTTAGGCACTTTCGTTTACTAATGACGAAGGATGCAGCGCAACACAGAAATTGGACTTTTTGCGAAGGCGTCACTGATATAATTTTGCGGTGTTTGAGATTAGAGGGTATTGTTGAAGTAATTTGTTAAGTGTTTTTTGGTAGATCAGAACATGCGAAGACTCTTTGGTACAGACGGCATCAGGGGTGTGGCGAATGAATACCCCATGACTCCTGAAATGGCTTCAAAGATTGGCCGGGCAACCGCCCGGGTGTTCAAGGCGCAGGGCGGAAACACACGGATCATGATCGGAAAAGACACCCGGATATCAGGCCACATGATTGAGCGTGCCCTTGTCTCCGGGATTTGTTCTGTGGGTGCTGACGTGCTCTTGGCAGGTGTATTGCCGACCCCTGGGGTGGCTTTCATGACAAGGAGTATGAATCTTGACGCAGGCATTGTGATTTCGGCCTCACACAACCCGTTTCAGGATAATGGGATCAAGATATTCAAGGCAGACGGATTCAAGCTGTCAGATCAGATGGAAGATAAGATCGAGCAATTGGTTCTTGAAGACGACACACCTGAAGGCTCGGCCGCGTCCGGCACGTCCGGCAGGGCATACCCGGTCGAGGATGCAGGTGGCCGGTACGTGGCCTTCTTGAAGGACGCGGTCTCAGGGATCAGCTCCATGCAGGAACTGAGTGTTGTGCTTGACTGTTCCAACGGGGCAACCTTTGAGGTAGGGCCCGCCACTTTCACGCAACTGGGTGCCAGTGTTAAGACCCTGTTTGCCGATCCTGACGGCACGAATATCAACCATAACTGCGGGTCTCAACATCCCGAGACTCTGGCAGCCGAGGTCGTGAAGACAAAGGCCGATGTGGGGTTTGCCTTTGACGGTGACGGAGACCGGGTCATTGTGGTTGATGAGACAGGAAACGTTCTCACGGGCGACCGCATGCTGACTATCTGTGCCAAAGTCATGAAAGGCGAAGGCAATCTGACCAACAACATCGTCGTGAGCACTGTTATGAGCAACATCGGCCTGGAGCTGGCCCTGAAGGAATTGGACATTGAGCATGTGACAACCCGGGTGGGAGACAGGTATGTCTTAGAAGCCATGGTGGAAAAAGGGGCGTGCATTGGCGGGGAAGACTCTGGGCATGTGATATTCCTGGACTACAACACCACCGGAGATGGGATCTTGACTGCCATGATGCTTGTCAGCGCCATGAAAAAGACTGGCAAGCGCCTGTCCGAGCTTGCCAAGAACATGAAGGTCTTTCCCCAACGCCTCATCAACCTGGCGGTGAAGGAAAAACTCCCTTTGGAATCAGTACCAGAAATAATTGCCGCGGTGGGGCGCGTGGAAACAATGCTCAAACACAGGGGAAGGGTGCTGGTTCGCTATTCCGGCACTCAGCCTATGTGCCGCGTGATGGTAGAGGGGCCGACCGTTGAGGAGACTGAAAAGTACTGCGAGGAGATTGCCGAGGTAGTCCGAAAAAGACTTGGGTAGGGTTTTTCCATGATTCCAAATTATCCACTGGAAAATATATTCAAAACGGTTCTTAGAAACGGTGGCTCCTTTGCTGATCTCTATTATGAATCCAGCCAGACCAACAGCATCGTGTGTGATGATGACAAGATTGAAAAGGTCATTACCGGCACTGATGCCGGCATAGGCCTTCGGGCCATTGCCAACTTCAAGACGTGTTACGCCCATGGAAATCGGTGCTCTGAAGCCGACGTCTTGGGGCTTGCCGAGAATCTGTCTGCTGCGGTGAAGGCGGAGCCAGGGGCGACCATTGCAAGACAATATCCCGCGAAGACCCCTGTGAACCTCCAAGTGCGCGATTTGCCGGAAGCCATAGACACGGCCAAGAAGGTTGCCATTGTCCGGGAGGCCAATGGGGCCGCGCGCAGCATTGACCCCCGGGTTCGTCAGGTCACGGTCGTTTACAGCGACAAGCACCAAACGCTTTGCATTGCCAATTCAGAAGGGCTTTTCGTGGAAGAGAGGCGCACCTACACGGTGCTTTCTGTGCAGGTGGTTGCGGCAGACAAAGGCCTGATTCAGACAGGATACGAACCTGTGGGGGGGCTGATCGGATTTGAGCTCTTTGATGAGGCAGATCCGGCCAAGGTAGCTGAGACCGCAGCACGTAGGGCTGTGCAGGCGCTGGGGGCCAGGGAAGCGCCCAGCGGAGTCATGCCCGTTATCCTGTCCAGTGAGGCCGGCGGCACCATGATCCATGAAGCAGTGGGCCACGGCCTGGAGGCAGACCTGGCGCTTGAAGGGCTCTCGGTTTACAGCAACTGTGTTGGCAAGACCGTGGCCTCTCCTCTCATCACGGTGGTTGATGATGCCAAATTGCTCCAGAGACGGGGATCTTATGGCTATGATGATGAAGGCGTTCCAGCACAAAGAACTGTCCTGGTTGAAAACGGGGTTTTGAAAGGATATCTTTGCGACCGGCTTTATGCCATGAGGTTTGATGGTACGTCCACGGGAAATGGTCGAAGACAGTCATACAGGCATCATCCCATTGTTCGTATGTCCAATACGTTTATTGCGTCTGGTAAAGAGGATGCGGATACAATATTGCGAAATACCCCGGAAGGGGTTTTTGCGAAAAAAATGGGTGGGGGGCAGGTGAACACCGTAAACGGAGATTTTGTCTTTGATGTGAGCGAAGGATATCTGATCCGAAACGGCCAAATAGGAGATCCTGTTCGTGGCGCCACCCTTACTGGTAACGGTTCTCAGGTGCTCAAATCAATTGATCGTGTTGGAAATGATCTGGGCTTTGGCATTGGAACCTGTGGTAAGGATGGCCAGAGTGTGCCAGTGGCTGACGCCCAACCCACCATCCGCATCCCTGAAATCATTGTCGGAGGCACTGCCCGCAAATAGACCCGCGCCCCTTTTCTTACACCCCTCACAACCTACACCGGACAAAAACTCCACAAGGGTCGTACAAGGGAATTTTGCAAAGGGTTCAAACCGTTAGTTGCTGACTTCCGAACTGCCACTCCGTGCTCATTGTACCTTCAGTTTTCTCCCACACCTGCCGATGCAAATAGAAACAATGGGAAAATGGAGGGAGACTGTCATGGAAGCCAGACCAAAGCCCGTTGACAGGGCAGGCAACAGAAACCTTTATTGCCCCTATTACGAAGGCTGCCTGGATCATGCAGTGGAATGCCACTGGCAGCAATGGAACTGTACTGAGTGCTCTCACAAACAAAGGCAGCAATCATCTGGCTCGGTTCGGACAAATGGTGACACGGATCAAACCTATGAGCTGCCGCGGACAGTATACCGAGAAGTGAGACACAGATAGGCGATAAAAGGCTCTCGCCCGACCCAAAATTCCTTTGAGCTCTTGCTAAGGTCTCACAATATCATGGACAAGGCAGTGTTTCTTGTTCCAGGCCAAAGGCCTCGGCAACAGCTGGGTAGGTGACCTTGCCCTTGAAAATATTGACGCCTTTGGCAAGCGCTGGGTCAGCCTGCATGGCTGCCTCCACACCCATATTCGCCAGCTTGAGAACACAGGGCAGTGTGGCGTTGCTCAGCGCGTACGTGCTGGTTCGGGGCACTGCCGCGGGCATGTTGGACACACAGTAGTGGACGACACCGTCCACCAAGAAAGTGGGGTCGGAGTGGGTGGTAGGACGACTTGTCTCGATGCAACCCCCCTGATCTACAGACACGTCCAGGACCACGCTGCCGGGATTCATGGTGCCTATCATCTCACGAGTTACCAGTGTGGGAGCCTTTGCGCCCTTGACAAGCACGGCGCCTACTAGCAGATCAGCTCGGCGCACGCTTTCAGCTATGTTGATAGGGTTTGAGCACTGCGTGATCAATCTCCCTGCCATTACCTCGTCAAGGTAACGCAAGCGGTCCAGATCAATGTCAAGGATCATGACCTGGGCGCCCATCCCGAGCGCCACCTGAGCTGCGTTAGTGCCCACCACCCCTGCGCCGATGATCACGACATCTGCCGGTCTTACACCCGGCACACCAGCTAGTAACTTGCCTCGACCACCGTGCATCTTCTCAAGGCAGCGGGCGCCGATCTGGATTGCCATCCGGCCTGCCACTTCACTCATTGGTGTGAGCAGGGGCAATTGGCCGTTGGGCAGTTCAACGGTTTCATAGGCAATCCCGGTTAGGCCCTGCGCCATCATTTTACGGGTCAAGGGCTCGTTTGCTGCCAGGTGCAGGTAGGTGAAAAGTACCAAATCAGGCCGCATGAACTCATATTCGCTGGGCTGTGGCTCTTTGACCTTGACCACCATGTGAGCTTCCCATGCGTCGGCATTAGCGGATACTATCTTGGCTCCGCATGCACGGTATTCCGCGTCGGAGAAATCGCTGCCCCGGCCGGCGCCTGTTTCCACGAGCACCGTGTGGCCTGCTTCCACCAACTGGCTGACCCCTGCCGGCGTCATACCCACCCGGTATTCGTTGTCTATGATTTCCTTTGGCACCCCAACAATCATAAAAAACTCCCTGCGGCCAATGGACCTGCCTGGGCACTACATAACGTATTCGACAAGGCCGTCGAAATTGTTTAGCTCTTTTGCCCGGAGCTGTCTATTGACTTTTTGCGCGACCATCTTCTGACTTTTCAATCCGGAGTGATTGTGATACAGGTGGCAATTTCATAAGTCGTTGTAAAGTAAAGAATATTTGGAAGCATTTGCAACCTGAGACCTTTCAAAAATGCTCAATTTCGTTCAAGTTCAAGGAAGGCTCACCACTGGAGGCTCACCACTGGCTCAGTTTAGGCACTTGTTGTGCCGCTTGCGGCTTGTCAGGGTTAGGATTCTGGCGATCTCCGTTGTCTTGTGTGCACTGGTGGGGCCACCTGCGGCCGGGATGGAACCGACGGCGGACAGAAGTGGGTCAGGCCGTATCTATGAGATTCGTGCAGGTGTGCTGGCGCATGATGTGGGCGGTCTTTGGAGCCACTCCAAAAAGGAGAGTGGGGTCGACTTCAATGTCGAAATCATATTCAACCGTCTACACTCTTCTTTTCTGGCCGGAGCCGTTAGCCCCAACTTGGGGTGGAGTGTCAATGACAGTGGAGATACCAGTAAGCTCTACGCCGGGCTACTTTGGGAATTTGAAATAAAACCTCGCGTGTTCTTGAACCTTGGTATTGGCGTTGCCGCACATGACGGGGAGTTAGAGGCCAGCAGGGAAGATAGGAAAGGGCTCGGATTACCGATTCTGTTTCGCATTCCGATTGAACTCGGATACGTCCTGAGTCAACATCACCGGGTGTCAATCATGTTTGACCACGTCTCCAATGGTGCATTGGCGACCCCAAATGAAGGAATGGACACGCTTGGCCCACGTTACATCTATCGATTCTGACAGAAAGGCAAGGTCTCGCTCCGATACCTACCAGCTACACACAGGGCTGACATGGCTCCAACAGACTCAATGAGTTCAGGCAGCGATATTCTTTCATTGAAGCCGCCCAGATGTGGCCCCGTGTGAAGAGTAATATCCTCTGCGCCCTTTTTCGGGGACCTTGTGTCCTGCCCAGCATAGCGTGTCTTTAACAAGAAATTCCTGAAGTCCTCGTCTGTCATTTGCCTTTGGTCTTCAATTCTCAAGACCTCTTCCATATGGCGATCCACACCCATTTCTTCTATCATACGTGAGGTGAGCAGGTCCAAATCACAAGGTGCGTCTCCTTCAAACCCTTTTCCTGTAAACCCCTTGTAGTAACTGAGAAAGATTCCCCGGACGAGTTTTTTGAAAAAAGGCTTATCAAAAAGGTCGCGAGCATCCACTGCCTTGCCTTGGCTGTCAAATCCAACTCTTCCAATATCTTTACTGCGAAAATAACTGCCCGTTGCCAATAGCAGACTCAATATGTGGGTCCCAATGTGGTAGTAGAGTTGTCGGCCCGACCCGTTGAAGGAAGTGAAGTGTTCAAAGTCCCTGACGCCTGTGAGACCAAAATTAGGATACCGGCACGAACGAAGCCACCTGTCGAGCCGTCCCCCTCGGTGCCATTCATAAAGACCGCCGTCTGCTCTTCTGCCCCGTTGGGCCCGGTTATGAAAAAGGGGAATTGGTGCACAATGAACAATGCCCAGTGATGTAAGTGTTCCCAACAACCAGGCATTTCTGAACATTACCTCCATAAAGCTTTCCTCACTAAGTCGTCTTTCAGGTCTGTGGTCGTTGGGGTACGAAAAATAATCTTCATGGGCGATAAAAGCAGCTCCATAACAGTCTGGATGAAGACTTGTTTCTGCTGGCATCTCTACAGGCACGTGTTCCAACCTGAATACGTTACTTCCCTGAACCTTGATGGGAGTCGGGATATCAAACCTTACAGGAAAGGAGTAATCTTCCGAACTCAGGTGTTTCATCCATGAAGCGTCTCGGCAAACGCACTGACCAGCATCTTGACCAGATGCCAATTTGGCTACCAACATAACATTTTTTCTGTCAGTCTTAACAACCAGGCTTCTTCCATGAATTGCCGGCGCTCTGCTGTTCGAAATCCCCGCGGCTTTCAATACATCAGGCCACCTTACTTGTGGGACGTTTCCGGCGGTGGTCTCGCCTGTGTTTGGGCCACGAATGGAAAGGGGCAGAGAACCCAAGGCCTCAGCTGATGCTCTGAGGGAATCTCCGTTAGTTGTTCCAAGAAGACCCTGTATGGTAAATAGTACCTGGTCAGGCAATGCCGTTCCCGTGGCGCCCAGGATAACAGAAACCAGGGCATCGGCCGCTTTCCTGTAGAGGAAGAATGATTGGGTTTGAGACAAAAAGCTTGGACTCTTAAGGACTCCTTCCAGGGCCAAAATGGTTCCGGGTTTGGTGACGCAGGGATGGGTCTTGATCAGAGAATGCAGGTCGCACACAGTGAGATATGTGGCGGTAAAATCGAACTCCCTCGCCTTGAGGATATTCTGTAAGGTAGTCCTTTGTCTTTCCAGGTCCCGTCCATGCATGGGATTTACGACCCCCTTGATTGCAGCACTGTTGATTATCAGAGAACGGCCCTCCTTACCAACCCTTTTCTGTGTCCCGGTATGTCAAGGGGTGAAAAGTGCCTTGTCTCCGGGGTGACCAGCTAGGGCACTGGCCCTTAACAGCCATAACAACAGCTCCCTCGCCTTGACAATCTACAGCTTGTCAATTTATAACATCTACAAATCATGCCAGATCCTATCAGAAGGCAAGAGACTTCAGCAGTTGGTCCAATAGATTCATCAACCCTGATCTGTGTAAACGAAACTGCCAAGGTTTTGTGAAACCGTGACCTGTTTTTCAAAGCATTCGCCCTGCCTGTATTTGATATTGCTGTTTGCAATATTGATAGAAGTTTCTTCCGTGGACTCCGCAAGCCTTTTCGAAACAAGCAATAGTAGTACCTCACAAAATCCAGCCTTGCCAGGGAAGACAGGTTCTGTGAGCCTTAAGACCTCTGAAAACGCATCAGTCCATCCATGCAAGATCATCAACACTTATCCCCATGACAGGAGAGCCTTCACACAAGGATTAGCTTTTGAAGATGGAATCTTATTTGAAGGAACAGGCGTTTACGGGGAATCCGGGTTGCGCAAAACAGAATTGGAAACAGGGAGAGTTTTGCAAATCCACAAGTTGCCAGCTCAATTCTTCGGTGAAGGAATAACCATATTCGAGGACAAAGTGATTCAGTTGACTTGGCGATCCAATGTCGGCTTTATCTATGACAAGGTCAGTTTTGACTTATTGGAGACGTTCAAATATTCTACAGAAGGCTGGGGCGTTACGCATGACGGGAAACGCCTGATCATGAGCGACGGCACCTCAACACTGCATTTTCTCGATCCCAAAACGCTCAAGACGATCGGCCAAATTGAGGTATACGACGCACATGGCCCTGTTAAGCGACTTAATGAATTGGAATACGTACAAGGGGAAATATTGGCCAATGTCTGGCCAACGGATCGTATTGCACGAATTAGACCCGAGACAGGTCAAGTCGTGGGGTGGATAGATCTTGGAGGCCTTTTGGGCCCAGTGGCCAATGTTGGTGTGCTTAATGGGATTGCCTACGATAGAAAACATGATCGGTTGTTTGTTACGGGAAAGCTGTGGCCGAAGCTTTTCGAAATCGAATTGAGATTCCAAAGGAAACGGAAAGTCAAAGAGTAACTCCGCCCCGTTTGCACACGTGAGAAGGAGGGTCATTAGACATTCCTTTTCTATTCCTTTTTCCTGAGTCCAAAGCATAGATGGCCGGATGAAATCTACAAGAAAATCAAACGGTTGGTTGAACATACATTTTTGCAACTTACACTCCAGGATACTTTTGGCGCCCAACAACATATGGCTTTGCTGATCTGTCACGCCCCCCGAAGCTCCAGATCGCTCACCTCCACGAGTACTTAACTCCATCATATCCCACGCACCCCGCCCCTGTTACTTCTACTGCCACTAATTGGCATTTCTTTTCCCTTGTTGGCACTAATTTACCCAATATTGTGGCCTCTAATTTCCAGGGGTTACGACGCAACTATGCCAAATCAACGGAAATACTACAAAAGCTCTTAACGCTCCTAGTTGGGTATGGTTTCTGCATGTATTCGTACGGGACTAAGCGTTCTTGGCTTGGATTCTAACTGAACCCCCATCTTTTGTCTCAAAAGCAAAGGAGGGCTAAAGATGCATAGGAGATTCCTGCGTCAGTTCTTAACCCGTTTCCTTTTACAGTCCGTAGAGAAATCCTTTCAATCTTGGCTGCTTAGCACCTGGCACGGACATTGGAGAATGGCTGTGAAGATGTCCCTAAGAACCCTGCTTTTAGTAACACTGCTTGTACACGTAGTTGTTGGCCACGCTGGTCGGGCAAGCGGCTCCGGTATGCTGACGTATTCTTTTGATGATGGGTTGTTGAGCGTTCATCAAGTAGCCCTGCCCATACTACAGAGCCATAATCAAGTGGGAACAGTTAATGTTGTCCTGGACGAAGTGCTATCTAATCTGCCGAATCGCTTGCACACTGACCACCTTTTTGACTTAGAGTCGAAGGGCTGGGAAATATGCTCACACAGCATTACCCATCCACACTTCAGCAAGATCCCTCAAACGTACGGTGACGAGATTTTGGTCGAATGGACTCGGACGTCTGGAATGTCTCACACATTCCAATGCAGTTATGGATACGACGAACTTCCATTTGTTTTAGAGGACGGACAAACATTGACCAGCAAGACGTCGATATTTGAGGTGGAAGCCCTCCCAGGAAGTTACTACTTCGACAACGAGAATAATCTAGTCTATGTTCACACTATGAGCCAGGACGATCCGTCATTTCACGCAATGCGGTCTGATTCAGTAGAGAGAGAATTGGAGTGGTCGAAGCTCGGGCTGAATGACCTGGGTGTGGCGGTTCAGAATTTCGTGGTACCTTACGGGGAGTGGAATGCCGATAGAGCTTTGTCGGCCCGGAATTACTACAACAGCGTTGCCTGTGGTGGTCCTACACCGAACAACCCCTTGCCGATTTCCAATCTTTGGCATCTTTGTAAAAGAGTGATCAAGACAGATACAAGTGTAGATGAAGTGAAAGATTGGATTGAACAGTATGTTCTTGAGGATGAAACATGGCTAATATTGACGTTCCATGCGGTCGGCAACGAAGTGGGTTGGGATTCCTGGCCGGAATCTAACCTTGAAGAGCTTTCTGCATGGGTGGAGAGCAATGGAATCATGGCGGTCACCCACCAGCAAGGCTTGGAACTGGGAAGTACTTTAATCCCCATGTGCGAATGCATCCTGACCCCTACCACCACGCCCACTGAAATTCCAAGGGGAGAAGCCCTTGTATTTCAGGCTGCCATTACCAACAATACGGATCAAAGTGGAAGGGTCCTCTTTGGCTCAAAGGTTACTACACCATCCCTGCAACAGATTGGCTGGATATTTGGTCCTGTTAGCGTGTATCTATCATCCCATGGATCACCGTCTGGGTACGTATCTCACACTATACCGACAACTGCCCCACCGGGGCACTACACCTATCACGGTTATGTTGGCACCTATGGCCTTGGTGTCATTGATGAATGCCAGTTTGATTTTACCGTCATTGACTCAGGTGGAAATAACTGTACCGCTTGCCATGGGTGAACAAGCCGAGGGGAGATAGATGCCATGTATCGTTGATCCAACTAACCTCGAAAATCGCTAGACGTCCCCTCTTGAAATCTCTTTATAGCCCCGTCTTCTTTGCGTCCATGGCCTTCCTCTGCTATGCCTTCACCTGAAATAATGTCCCGCTCCGAACCCGGATCAAACCATTCACTACACACATCAATCCCGCAATCTATCGGTGTGGCAAGCAGGAAAATGCTAAGAATAATGGCCGGCAGTGTTTTCATGTCCCGTCTTTTGTATGACAATTTGGACACTCACCAGACTCTTGACATTCATCGCAAACCAACTGACCACAAAGAGCACAAGCCGAAACAAATGTTGGCTGCCGCACATGGCCACAGCCAGGCCCGTGATATTCGTTATCGCAAAACGCACACTTCCAATGCACAACAGGATCTCCACATTCATTGCAGGATGGTTCAACGGCCTTTTTCATCTTCTTACCCTCCTTTCTGCTGTTCTTTCTTAGCCTGATGCATCAAAGCACACCCTTCTATACTGTCTCCAGCGTTCTTTTTCAACCCCCCCCCGGTTAATAGATGTTTTTGTTGGAAAAGGCCGTTAAGACGCAAACCATTGCCTCCTGGGGTGCCCAGAGTCACCACCGTGGCAGCCCTGGGCGAAGGGGGAATTATGATCTCGATTCAATCGTTACAAATGGGGTTTGCGTGTTGCCACTGCCCTTGTATGGTGTAAGGGCTGCATTCCACCAGGGTTGGCTGTCCACACGATAAACCATGCGAAATGCGCTCTCGTCGTAAATGAAACGCACATGGATGGACCAAGCAAACTCAGGGCCGCCCTTGTCCACCAGAACATACTGACTCATATCTGCCAGTATGATGTCCCCCGCAGTGCCCAATGTCTGACATTGTTCAATGGGGATCACGGGCCTGCCTAAAGATACCTGCCATACATCTTTGGCCCGACTTATCCAAAAAGGCGGTTGGATGTCGTTTTGATATCTGCGGTACATGATCAGCAGCACCTGTCGTGCGGCGGTGAACAGGTCCGTTTGCGTGAGGACTGCCGATCTGTTCAGATTATGTAAAGAAGGGATTGGCAATGAAATAGAGGGCTAGGATTCCGATGACGGCTCCCGCTGCTGTGCGGAACCACTTGCCCGCGCCTTGCCAGGCGCTGTTTTCAAGGACGTTTCTGACAGCAGCGCCGGAGCTGCCGGCTACAACTATCGGCAGGCAATGGCCGGTGGCAAACAAGAGGATAAATGCAACCCCCAATGCCATCTTCTTTTGAATTGTGATGATCGCGAGAATGGGTGCAATAAAACCGAATGTGCAGGAACCGGAAAGCACGCCATAGGCGAGTCCCAGAAAAAATGCCCCAAGCAACCCCTTGACATTAAGGCGTTGCAACAGGCTGCCAGACATGGAGCACTGTTCTACTCCCAACATGCCAAGGGCGACCCAAAGCAGTATAGCGCCTACGAGAATCTGCCAGTAGTTGCCTACATCTCCCAACATGCGGCCCAACAAGGCGCAAATGATACCGAGCAAGGCTATGGTAAGAAAGAGTCCAAAGGTAAAAGCCACGGAATAGTAGGCAGCCTGGCGGGGTTTTAAGATCTGTTGCTGGCCGCCCACGTATGCCACGATAAGAGGTATCGAGGCCAGATGGCACGGGCTGAACAGGACACTGATCACGCCCCACACAAAACAGCCCACGGCCGCAATTGCCGGCCCGCCGGCAATCCACTCGTTTACAGTTACGAAAAATGTCTGCAGCACACAATTTTCCTTTTTATTAAGTGCTCCAATCTATGACTACGGCGATGTATCTTAGACACTACTTGTTCACCACTGAGGCACAGAGAGCACAGAGCGAATTTACCTTTTGTCCGATCGGGAGACGGCGATCGGGCAAAAAAGTTCAGCCCTTCGGGCATCTTTGTTGAAACCTGTGGCCATCTGCCAGCGATCCGTTTCGTGCTGTGAAGATTTCCGGCGAGGCCGGAGCATTTTTTCCCGGGCCGTCATCTCCCGGCAAGGGAAAGATTCCTTGTTCTCCGTGTCTCTGTGGTGAAAGCTTGTCTTTGCAAACTATTTCTTCTTTGGGGCGAGGTGGACTCCCATTTTTTTCAGTTGTTTGACGATCGCATCTTCACTCATATAACCTACATGCCGGAGAACCTCTTTGCCGTTCTTATCATAAAATATCTGGGTGGGAATGGCACGAATGCCGTATTTCCGAGCCAGGGCAGGATGCTTCCAAACGTCTATGAAGATAATGGAAGCCGCGCCTGTGTATTGTTTTGTTAACTTTTTTAGGATAGGCGCCATCATCTTACACGGAATACACTTGTGCGCCCCAAGATCAAGCATAGTGACCATGCCCTTGGTAGGGACCTCTGGAAGGTTGTCCGGACGTTTTTCAGGGTGAGCAGAAGAAACACTGACCATAAGAAGTAACAAAGCAAGCCATATTGTGGACTTTCTCATGTGAACCCCGCTTTATTTTTCCATTCGCCAGGTTTAAAAACTTCGTCTTTCAGGCGAACAGCTTTAGCCTGTTTTGCACTTCGAATATCGAATATCGAACAAGGAATTTCGAACCGCAGAAATTCTTGAGCCGACTTCGCCAAAGTAGCCCTAGCCTACGACGGCTGAAAAGGAATGAAACAATATTCTTCACTTCGATATTCTGCGGTTCCTTGTTCTGCGGTTCTGCAGTTCAAAACAAATGACTTTCAGTCCTAACGAAATCTACCTGCTTTTTTCAGTGCACACTAGCTTTTGCTCGGGAACCAATTGGTGGTGTTTAAGCAAATTCTAACCAGCATAAGCATCAAGGGCACTTCAATGAGAACGCCTACAACCGTGGCCAGAGCTGCTCCGGAAGAGATCCCAAAGAGCATAGTTGACGTTGCAATGGCTACTTCGAAGTGGTTGGAAGCCCCGATCATGGCCGAAGGTGCGGCATCTTCGTAGCGCAGTCCAAGCAGCCGAGACAAGCCATAGGCCAGCCAAAAGATCAGATTGGTCTGGATAAAGAGCGGGATGGCGATCCAGAGGATGGTAAGCGGGTTAGAGACTATCACCTCTCCTTTAAACGAGAACAGAAGCACCAACGTCACCAGCAGGGCAACAATGGTGACGGGTGTGAGGATGTGAAGGAACTGCTTCTGGAACCACTCTTTTCCTTTTGCTCCAATGATTAGCTTTCTGGAAACATAGCCCGCAGCCAGAGGCAGGGCAACGTAAATACCAATGGACAGCACCAGGGCCTGCCAGGGAACAGGAAGCCGGCCTACTCCCAGAAGAAATCCTCCAAGAGGACCATACAGAAAAAGCATGGCAAGAGAATTTATGGCTACCATGATCAGGGTGTGCCCATCATTTCCTTTTGCCAGATATCCCCAAACAAGAACCATAGCAGTACACGGGGCGATACCTAAAAGGATGCAGCCTGCAAGATAACTTCGCCACAGGGGTACCTGAAGCATCTTGACTCCATTGACAAGCACTACCGTGCCCGCACCGCGGGTGGAGCCCACAGGAAGATCCAGGCCCAGGGGCAGCTTCACATAGTCCACCGCTTCCGGCCCAATAAGGGTAAGGAAGGCGGTGCCCAGAAAGAAGACGGAAATTGCATACATGGTAAAGGGCTTGACGGCCCAGTTCACGAAAAGGGTCAGGGCCACGGGTTTTATATTCTTTCCGGCGCTCAGGACTTCGCCGAAGTCGATTTTGACCATGATGGGATACATCATGAAGAAGAGACAGATAGCGATGGGAATGGAAACAACAGGCGCTTCGCCCACGTAAATGGCCACCCCGTCCAGATACCTCGAGACTCCGGGCGCTACTTTGCCGAGCAGAATGCCTGCGAAAATGCAAAGGATTACCCAGACATAAAGGTACCTTTCAAAAAAACCCAACCCTTTTGGCTCTTTGGTAACGCACGCTTCAGTTGACACTGTGCACCTCCCTGAGAGACTGCCAGTATTAGGGTACTATTTCAGCAGCCAGCCTTTGATCTCATCAACCGATGGGATCTTGCCCACGCTCTTGACTTCTCCGTCAATGACCACTGCAGGGGTTCCCAAGACCCCGTATGCGGCGATCTTCAACAGGTCCCGCACCTTTTCGATGTCCGCATCCACACCTGCGGCGTCAACCGCGTCGCTGACATTTTTTGCTGTCTGGTCGCACTTTGAACACCCCGGACCCAATACCTTGATTTCCATTGTCTCCTTCCAGCTCACTTATATTATGGCGAGCATCATATTGTTTGTATTTTCACGGTGGCAAATCTTCTCACCGCCCACTCGCTGTGCTCGTTCGAGACGCGGAGACCGCAGAGTTTTTATTTCTTTTTCCTTTCTGCTGACCCCGGTTAAATAGACTTCGTATTTAACGCGGCAGGGACGACAGAAGGGAAAAAATCAACGTCCCTTCGGGAGTGTTCAGTTGCAATATCTGCTGGTCATTCTCCAAGGCTGTAAACGGATTTTTTCCGCCGCAGGCGTGAGCGGTTTGCAATTGTCCCGAAGAAATCGGGACAATTGCAAAGACTTTCCTCTTTGCGTCCCCTGCGGCTCCAGCGAAGCGGGCGGTGATGTTCATTGATCCTTTCTCCGAAAGACAAATGCATAGGTAGTGCAACTTGTTTCATGCTCCCATTAATAGGACTATGCAAATTCGTTCAGCCATTCTTTGATCTTTGCCTTGGGTGGAACACTTCCAACGGACTTGACCTTTCCGTTTATGATCAGGGCAGGGGTTCCCATGACACCATATGTGCCGATCTCCTTGATATCGGTCACATGTTCGACATCTGTGGCAAGATTCATCTCTGAAACGACCTCCATGACCTCTTTCTCCAGCCTGTTACACTGCACGCATCCAGCCCCCAGAACCCTGATTTCCACCCCCTGTGCATTATTTTCCTCAAACGGTTCTCCCAGAAATTTCTTGAATTCCCTTAAAAGGGCCTTGCCGTATTTGTCCCTGGCGCTCGGCGGGATGTAGTTTGTCCTGGAAAGCCTGTTTATGAGTTCAGCCCGGACTTTGTCATCCGGCCTTTGCGCATATTGCTCTGCCATTTGTTCCATCGCCTGTTTCAGACCGACCAAACCGACTGATTGCTCATTGACCTTGATGCGCGTTATGTCGTCTTCGGACATCGTATCTCCGAGAGCTTTGCCCTTTGCCTCCTATGCTATGAGCTATCAACCTGGAGCTATCAGCCAACCATAGGCCATCCCGGCAATAGCCGATAGCACCACAATTATGACGCAAAACACAGCAGTCTTTTTTACTCCCATGACACCTCCGATGACCAGCATGTTAGGCAGCGAAAGGGCCGGTCCTGCCAAGAGCAGCGAAAGGGCCGGACCTTTGCCCATTCCGGCCCCCATCAGGCCCTGGAGGATGGGAACCTCGGTCAGGGTGGCAAAATACATAAGGGCTCCGGACAGTGCCGCAAACAAATTGGCCCACGCAGAATTGCCTCCCACCAGGCTGTGAATATAGTGATCCGGAATCAGGGCGGAGTGGCCCGGTCTGCCCAGCATGAAACCAGCTACCAGCACGCCCGCGGCCAGCAGGGGTAGCATCTGTCTCATAAAGCCCCATGTTGACTGTACCCAGTTGACCAGTTCGTCTCTTCTAAACCAAGCCTTGAGCATGACAGCCAGGCCAATCAAAAGACCGATTGTAATGTACCACTTTGCAACAAAGATTGCCGGCCAAAGACCGGTTGAGCCTTGGGCTGGTTTGGCAAAGGCAGCAAATATAAGGACCAGCACCAGGGTCAGCATATAGAGCGCATTATGGGCAAGGGTGCGTTGTTTGCCTTCTTCATCAGGCAGATAGATGTCTCCGGCCGCACGAGCAGCATCGTCTTTGCGAAAGATGACGGCCATGAGCAGGCCTGCTATGACTGAAAACATGATTGCTCCGATGGCGCGCGCAAGGCCCAGCTGCCAGCCCAGAATCCTGGCCGTGAGCACAATGGCCAGGACGTTGATGGCTGGACCTGAATAAAGAAATGCCGTTGCCGGACCGATACCTGCCCCCCGCGTATAGATACCGGCAAACAGCGGCAGGACAGTGCAGGAGCAAACCGCCAGAATTGTCCCGGACACAGAGGCCACGGAATATGAGATAATCTTATTGGCCGTGGCCCCAAAGTATTTTAGAACCGCACCCTGGGATACGAACACCCCAATGGCCCCTGCGATGAAAAAGGCGGGGATCAGACAGGTCAGTACGTGCTCGCGAGCATATTCGCGAAGCATCATAAATGCCTCAAGGGCTGACTGGCGCACCGTTGCATGGTCCCAGGGCACATAGTAGCATGCCAAAAAGGCTGACAGGATAAGTAGTAATTTTGTCTTTTCTTTCATTGACGCAGGCTCCTTGTTTTGAACAGGAGAAAAAAGATTCAGCTATAGTCAAATTCCCATTTGGCTATTTCATTTTGAACCAGGCGCATGACCAACGGTTATGATTCACCACGACTATCTTTTGCATATGTCCTCACGGCGGATATGGGGAAGTTGCTCCGCTATGTGAGCAAGATCCAGATCATCGTCCAGCCAGTGTCTAAGGTTTCCCAAAAGGCTCGCCGCATAGGGGCTGCTGCTGCCGTCTGCAAGTTCATAGTTTACCCATTGGCCGTCTTTGTGAAAAGTCACGAGGCCGGCATCTTCAAGCAACTTCAAATGTTTTGACACGCTGGGCTGGGATATCTGCAGTGCAGCCTGCATCTCACACACGCACAGTGCCCGGCGTTGCAGCATTTTTATGATCTTCACCCGGTTGGGATCAGACAGGGCCTTCATGACTTTGACAAAATCTTTCACGCAGATTTCCTGATATATAGTTAGTTTGGAATATAACGCCTTTGGTTCTCAGTGTCAAGCAGGTTTTCTTGTCCTCGCGACGATCGAAAATGGGTGATTATGGTTCAGGATTGAGGGACGTCAGGAGCCTGATGCCGGATGTGTGATGGCATAGGGCGCTAAAAGCTGATGGCTGAAAGCTGAAAAGTAGTATGACATGGGCGATGATACCGCATCCCAGATGCATGATCGATGGATTTCGGAGTTGAAGGATTGAACGTGTGTGCCCCGCAGGAAGCCTTTGCGCGGGCTTCCTGCGGGGCTTGTAGACTTTCAAAAAGAACGGCCAGCGTCATTTGGCAGCTACATAGATCCCCCTGCCGGGCCTTTTAATTTTTTTCATCTTAAATGCCCTGGAAATGATATTTCTCACCTTTTTTTCATCAAAGCGAGTCTTCTTCATCAATGTGGGAACATCGATACCCTTTTTTGTGCCGGCGATGAGCCTCAGGACTTGGTCAGTGGCTGTCACGGAAGTGCGCTTAGGCTTCTTCGGTGCTGTCTTCTTCCTTGCCGGAGCCTTCTTCTTTGAAGCGGCCCTTGTCGTGGTCTCTTTCCTCACAGCAGCCTTTTTTGCTTTGGGCTTTGCTTTGGCCTTTGTCTTTTTGGCGGCTTGAGCCTTTTCCAATTTGGCCACCTTGTTGCCTATTTGTTCGGCCTTCCTTGTGAGTGCTTTGAGTTCTCTGATGACAGCCTTTAGTTCAGTTTTCAATTTCTTCATCTATCTTGCCTCCTGTTTTGGATTTTGGTTGTCAGTAATCAACCCTTTGTTTAAGTTCCTTACCACACTTGAAGAAGGGTAGTCTCTTGGGATTCACTTTGACTGGTTCCTGGGTCTTGGGATTTCTGCCGGTATATGCTTCGTACTGTTTGACAAAGAAGCTGCAGAATCCGCGAATTTCCACCCGGTTGCCACTTGCGAGAGCATCGCTGATTTTTGCAAAGAATATCTCCACAAGCCGCTCGGCCTCGTGTCTCGTTAGGCCGGTTTCCCTTTTCAGGGCCTCTGTGACATCCGCTTTGTTCATAGGCTCCTCCTGAAGTGTCAATTAAGTCATAAATGATCTGATTGTGCGTGAGATTTGCAAGAATCCTGCCAGCTTGGCCATATTTGTAAATATTTCTGCGTTTTAGGGTGGCTATGGTATTTTCGTTTTGTATAACAGTCTAAATTTCTTGAAAAAATGAAAGACTTGGAACTGTTTTTGCATCACAACCACACAAACAGGTCAAACACTACTTCTAGCAGGAGGAACAAAGCCATGAGCTGCACCAAAGCCAGCATCGCAAATTCTATCCACAGGCAACTTGAGTTTCCCAAAGAAAAGTGTGTCAGATTGGTTGAGTCTCTTCTTGAGATCATCAAACGGACACTTGAGAATGGCGAGGATGTCCTTATCACCGGATTCGGAAAGTTCTGCGTAAAGGACAAGCGCAATCGCAGAGGCAGGAATCCTCAAACAGGGGAAGACCTGATGTTGGGAAGAAAAAGGGTGGTTACTTTCAGATGCTCCGGGGGCTTGAGAAAAAAAGTCGACCGGTTATGAACAGCGCCCCGACTGACTGAAAACACGTTTACCGCAAAGCCAAACACCCCTGAAGGGCTACAACAGTGGCTTGAGCGTTTTGGTGATTTGTTTCAATATGTCCTAGAGTTTTTCTTTCGGATAGGCTATGAAAGTTCCTTCAAAGGCCGGTGTGAATATCGAGCCCTTGCGTCATGGGTCGGTGCGCCAAGAATGTGATTCCAAACAGGTGGGGTGGGGCAGGCGCAAGGAGGCTGACGCATTTCACAGGTTGCTGGCCGACACAATCCATTCAATCAGAGCAAAAGGCACGGAGCCTGTTGAGGCGTTGGCACTGGACGCAGGCAAGCTGCGACAGCTGGCCGAGATTGTACAGATTCAAATGAACCAATATCTGTTTCAGGCAGTTGTTGAGCGGGATGAAACTGATGCTTCCAACGGATTTGCCCTTGATTGGATGAACTTTCCTTTGATAAGCAGTCAGCTGGACTCATTAGTGTCAAATTTCCAACAGGGTCAACAAAAAACAGTTGGCATACAATCAGAATATGATATTGATGACGTCATTGATCATGCCTCAAGCAAATATGGCGTTGATCCTGATCTGGCAAGAGCAGTAATCAGGGCTGAAAGCGATTTTGATCCCAACTGCACTTCACCAAAAGGCGCCATGGGGCTTATGCAGCTTATGCCGGAAACAGCTGAAGAACTGGGTGTCAAAAATCCCTACAATCCGGTTGAGAATATCATGGCAGGTACCCGCTACTTGAAAGGCCTGCTAGACAGGTATGAAGGCAAAGTAGCCCTTGCGCTGGCTGCCTACAACTGGGGAATGGGCAATGTTGAAAGGCATCCGGACAGATTGCCCAAGGAAACCCAGGTCTATATAGCCCGCGTCAATCAATACTATCGCGAGGCTACCTCCTAGCTCGTTTCCATCCAGACCCTTACAAGTATGAAGGCAAGAGACTATAGTTTGAACTCCTTCATCATCCGCCTTTTGTTGCCCCTACTCCTTTGTCTTGGTGCGGCCAAAGAGACAAATGCCCAAGACGCTCGGGCCATAGTGGAAGCCAGTTTCAACTACATGCGGGGCAAGACCTCTGTCAGCGAGTTTGACATGACAGTTCACCGGTCCGCGTGGGAGCGTGTCATGACCATCAAGGCCTGGACCAAAGGACAAGACCAAAGCCTTTTCCGGATCATTTCTCCACCCAAGGATAAGGGCAACGGTACACTCAAGAAGAAGCAACAGATGTGGATGTATAATCCAAAGATTAACCGGGTGATCAAGATACCGCCCTCTATGATGTCTCAGTCCTGGATGGGATCGGATTTTTCCAATAATGACTTGGCCAAATCCGACAGCCTTGTCAATGACTATACTCATGCGATCACAGGCATTGAGGCCCATGAAGGAAAGAAGGTGTTCGTGATTAAGTCCTTGCCGTTGCCTGAAGCTCCAGTGGTGTGGGGAATGCAGAGACTAAAGATCCGTGAGGACCACATTTTCCTGGAACAGGTATTTTATGACGAGGACCTTGAGCCGATTAAGATCTTGACTACTCTGGAGATCAAGTTGTTGGGAGGCAAGCTGTTTCCAAAGGTGTGGAAGATGCAAAAGGCCGGCGTGCAGGATGAATATACCCTGCTGGAGTACACGGAACTTGCCTTTGACATAGATCTTGCGAGCGGTCAATTTACCCTCTCCTCCCTGAGGGCTCGCGCAAAAACAACTTAACATTTTTGCATCTCAGCTTCAGCCCATATTTGACCGATGCCTCATTCACAAAATCCGCGAAATAGCCAGCTATTCCTGTGGTTTTGCTCAATCGGATCGGCCAAATCTGAACCAAATCTGAGCGCAAATTCTGCAAACTTATTTTTGCGCGAGCCCTAAAGACTGCCCAAAGGTAATATCCATGGACGTCAAAATGGCGTGGCGTAACATCTGGCGGAATCCAAGGCGATCCGTTCTTACCATATGCGCCATTGCGTTTGCCTGTGTGCTATTGGTCTTTATGTTGTCGTGGCAGCTTGGCTCCTATGACACCATGATAAATTCGGCAGTAGGAATACAGACCGGGCATTTGCAGGTACAGGCCAAGGGTTACAAAGACAAAAGAAGCATTCGTTTGGTCGTGCCTGATCCGGCTGCAGTAGGCGCTATTTTGGACAAGGCGCCAGGGGTGGTCGCGTACACCTTTCGAGCCAACGCCTTCTCACTGGTCTCATCACAGCAGCGAACCTATGGCGCAATGGTGATCGGCATTGATCCGACTAAAGAAGCCAATGTGTCTACCCTTGAGAACCTGATCCGACAGGGGAGTTTTCTTTCTGAACACGACACTGATCAAGCCCTGGTAGGACAACTCCTGGCCAAGAATCTGCAGGTAGGCCTGGGTGATGAATTGGTTGTTCTGGGCCAGGGGCGCGATGGGTCCATTGCAGCCACCGTAGTTAAGGTAAAAGGAATTTTTGGCTCTGGCCAGGATGAATTTGATCGTTCTTCCATTCATGTCTCCCTCAAGAATTTCCAAGATGTCTATAGCATGGGCCAGTCGGTCCACGAGGTGGTAGTGTCGGGCGAATCCCTGGAACAAGTACCCCACATAAAGGATGCTGTTGTGGCCGGCATGGACAGCCTGGACGAGAAAGGTGACCTGGTGGCCTTGGATTGGTCGGAGCTCATGCCCGGCCTGATGCAGGCCATTAAGATGGACCTGGTTAGCGGTTTTATCTTCTATATTATTTTGATAGTGGTGGTGGCCTTCAGCATCTTGAACACTTTTCTTATGGCTATCTTGGAGCGCACCAGGGAATTCGGTGTACTCATGGCCATGGGAACGACTCCGGCACGGCTCACCAGACTACTCCTGATTGAATCCACGGCCATGACCCTGTTGGGCATCGTGGCCGGAATCGTTGCAGGAAGCCTTATCACCTGGTACTTTCAGGTCCACGGGATACTTATATCAGGTGCTTCAGAGTTGATGAGGCAATTTGGCTTGCCTGACCGCATGTACCCGCAGCTTTCCATTCTTTCCGTGACAATTGGTCCATGTGTTGTGTTGATCATATCACTTTTGGCCGCGCTCTATCCTGCCCTCAAGGTCAGACGGCTCAGGCCAGTGGAAGCTATGATGGCTGTGTGAGGATTGAAGGGGTAGGGAAGAAAAGGCTGATAGCTTAAGGCTGATAGCTGATAGCAATAAGGCACAGGAAATCATACCGGACATGGATTGAGGGTTCCCTGAATTCCCTGATTTGAGGTTGTTTCATGTATTTTCAGCTAGGGTGGCGAAACATATGGCGGAACCCCAGACGCACCGGGGTAGTCATGATGGCAGTCATTATCGGGGTTTGGAGCATGGTCTTTCTGGGTGCACTCATGCGTGGGATCGCCCACCAGATGGTCAAAAACGGTATTGCTACCCTTACCGGACACATCCAGGTGCACCACAAGGGCTATCGAGATGA
>SDBT01005099.1_pt1 | contig 22145 bp, 16 predicted proteins | sample 2277101 | NCBI WGS metagenome assembly SDBT01 (sample SAMN10404973, study PRJNA504765) | marine sediment metagenome | isolation source: marine sediment core GS10_PC15, 103 cmbsf | place: Arctic Ocean: Southern Knipovich Ridge | collected 2010 | reverse complement strand
GCCACTAATATCCTTGCCCCGCCAGGTCACCGACTGGTAGCCGGCCTCTTCGACAGCGGCATGAGTGTATACCTCCCGACCCATGATGTCATAGATGGTCAGCTGCACCCGGCTGTCCTGGGGCAGGCCGTAGCGGATGGTGGTGCTGGGGTTGAAGGGGTTGGGGTGGGCGGGATGCAACCCATAGCTACCCGGGAGGATCGGAACATCCGCCATTTCGCCTATGCCCTTGTTCAGCTCGCCATGGACACAAACTTGATTCGACGGACCCGATAGTAAACCGGACCAGTCTTCAGCCCTGACAGTATAGCAAACCTGATCTGGATTTGAATCATCCCAATGCATCACCTCGTCGTCGTAGGAAGTAGCCGTGGTATAAAGCGGGCCAGGCTTGTAAGGGTCAGAACGATCGATTCTGTAGCGCCGGAGATCAGGATCGGAGACCCCAGTCCACGATAACCTGGGGTAGTAAGCTGATAGGGGCGTTGACCATACTTTGGTCGCCGTCAGGTTCTGCGGCGCGGCGGGGGGCAGATCGCCCAATGCCGTATAGGCAAACGTAACACCGCTGGGATCTGTGGGATACCAACCACGATATGATCCATAAATAGTCCATACCTGCTAGACATATGTCCGGAGAGTCGCGCCGCTGGTAGTCACACTCCCGGGAACGACGTTACACCACCCCATGTCATAGTTGGGATTATCCTCTGAATAGCCGATACTGGCTACGCCTCGCCCCCAAACATCAGGCGTTGATCCAAAAGTCTCCGGGAAGGAAACTGTCTCTTGGACGTCGTACCTTATTACGAGGTATATACCCCATGCTAAACCTGGGGTACTATAAAAATTCATAAAATAGGGCTCGGTATTTCCAACACTGGAGCCCCCATTGGCGGTCCACTGCTTGACCTCGTTGGGTGATCTGATTAAGTCCAACGCTTTTTTCGCATTCACCCGGCCGGTGCCGTATTCTATGTCCCAGCCCGTTGGACCTTTATCATCCACTCCAAGCCGGATGATCTGTTCAATATCATCGTTATAGAGATTGGGACTTTCTGCCAGGAGCAATCCCGCAATACCCGAAATATGGGGGGTTGCCATCGAAGTTCCTGTAGACATATCATAATAACCGTTATAGATCCCGCTGTAGTAGGCCACTGAACTGAGGATATCCTCTCCTGGCGCCACAACATCGATATGGTTGCCATAGTTCGATCCGGAGTTGGTTCCCCAATCCCATCGATAGTCATTTCTATTAGTTGCGCCAATGGCGATAACACCCTGCCCGAATCCAGCCGGGTAATAAGCGGTTTGGGTATTATAATTTCCCATAGCTGCTGTTGCGACGACATTCAGCTTGTACGCATTCGCGAATGCAATTCGCACCGTAAAAGAGTAAAGCGGAGTAGGCGGCGAAGCACTGCAATCATCGCATAATATCCAGCTATTGTTGATGATGTCCGACCCATTACTAACGGCGTCAGAGATTGCGGAGGCGATACCGGCTAAGTCTGCTCCATCAATTCGTTGGGCTTCAATTTGAGCGTTCCAATCAACCCCGGCGATACCTTTAGAATTATTGGTTTTTGCGGCCGCAATACCTGCTACATGTGTGCCATGGGATCCAGAATTGCCCGCGTCACCGGAGACTTTCCCGCTCAGATCCTCGTGGGAACTCCACACGCCCCAATCGATGATACCTATTCTGGTACTACTGCTACCCTTGGTAATGTCCCAGGCTTCCGGGGCATCTATATCAGCATCGTTGGCACCACCATTCTGCCCTGTATTCAACAAGTTCCATTGATAGCCTCCCTGACCCGGAGTACCCGGGTTATCAAAGTGAGGATCATTGGGATAAGTCACAGCTGGAATAGCAAGACCGTTTGGCTCTGCGTAAATCACTTCCGGGAAAGCGGCCAACTCCTTAACAGCTTCAGAAACATCTAGTTTCCTTGGCAGACGGATTTTAAATATATTGGAGAGGTTTGCTAATCGGACGATTTCACCCGTCCTCGCTACACCCAATGTGTCTGCCAGCTTGAAATTGGGAAACGCCTTGACAATGACCTCCACGTTTCTCCTTTCCAGAGCATTCTTGACCGCTGGAACAGTTATCGAGACCTCAGGTAGCCGGGCTTCAGCAACTCCGGTTGGGAGTTCCATAACATTCGGTCTGAACATGACAATAATTTCACGCTCAACCACGTGTGTCTGCGCAATCCCCACCGAGAATAAGAACATAACCAATATAGTCGCCAACGATTTCCTCATTTTACTTCTCCCTTTGTTTGATTAACAGCTGCTTTGCAAACGAAATTGGGTGAGGTATTAACCTTTCCCCCTAAAACTGTGCCATGCCGAGTAAGAGTTTTCCTGGATAGATTCACAATAGTGTTCACTCAATTAGGTTTTGGTCGGAATGTTAACGGCCTTTTGTTCTTACCGTCGGCATCCATAATCCAAAGGGTCTGTTCCAATCCCGTATAAACGATACGTTTTCCATCCGGTGACCAGGATGGGTCCATGCCATTTCCCGTCAAATGTTTAAGGTTACTGCCGTCAGAATCCATCACCCACACTCCGTAAGATTCCATTGAAGAATGAAACGCAATTTTCAACCCACCCAGGGAGAACTTTGGACTAGATCCATGTGCTAGCCACCTGGCATTGGTTCCTGAATTATCCATCACAATAATTTCTGTGCCCATTAATCCTCCCGAAATGTACCTCTCGTGAATGATCCAATTTCCGTCAGGACTCCACCCTGGCCTCCGCCAGCCCCCTTGATCGGCGCTATCACTTTCTTGACTGATATTTTTCTTGTTCTCACCATCAACAGACATAACCCAAATATCATATTTTGTATCATCGACATCAGAATCATAGGCGATCCATCCCCCATCCGAGCTCCAGGCGGGAAAGTAGTTGTTGCCATCATAGGTAAGTTGGGTCAGGCTATCGCCGTTGGCCTTGATCTTGTATATCTGTCCATATTTGAAGGCCAGCCACTCCCCCCGAGGTCCCCAGGCAGGCAGGTCTGCTCCCCTCAGGAACATTCTCTTGTTGCTGCCGTCCGGCGAAATAAACCATAGGCCCACCGAATCGGGGTGGTGAACCTCCATATCCAGAGTGGCGTCGTATACGACCCCATGGTGATAGAACGCAATAGTTGAACCATCCGGGCTCCAGGCGGGGTAGCTGTCAATTGCCGGGGCGACGGGCATGATGGTTAGTACGTCATCGTCTTTTTCGTCGTCATCAGCCGGATTCTGGTTGCACGCGGCCCCCAGAAACATGAATATGAGCAATAACAGGGCGGGGTAACATTTTTTGGGGGTTGAGCTCACCAGATCCTCAAATCGGGATACAATTTGTACATAAAAATTCACCAAACTTCCACCCGCAATCGATAAGCATCCCGGCATTCATTCTTAATTCCCGTTCCTGTTCAAGTCCCGGCGCATCAGGGATCTCCCTGCAGGCTGGCATGTGACTAAATCGTTATATTCGAATGCAACGATATAGCAATACTTTTCCGATTAATCTACATGCCACCCTTTTACTGCCATTTAATATACAATTTCGCTGCTAGATTGTCAAGCCATTCAGGCTTAGAACTCGATTTTAGATGTTAGATTTTGATACCTGAATTCGATATTAGAAACCAGACACCAGAAACGATTAACCCGAGGCGTGGCGGCTAGAGGCTGGTAAGACAGACCGCCAACAATCTAAAACGCTTCCCCCTTCTTCTCCCGCAGTTGACTTCCCACCGGTCGGATGCGTCCCCAGATGGAATAGACCAGCCCCACAGTCACCCCAACCTGCAGGATGGACATGATAAAGCCCACCATTCGCAGCCCCCGGTAGCCGGGGAAACCGGATATTACCTCGGCGATAAAACGCAGGAGGGTGCTGGCGGCGAAAAGCCAATAAAGCCCCAGAATTACCCCCGGTTTGTACTTGGTGTCGTCCTTGGCCGGCCGGGGGAAGAACCAGACGGCCACCCCCAGGATCATCATCAGCATCCCGCCCATCAGCAGAACGTGGGTATGGGCCGCTACCAGGGTGTGCGGCACCACCCAACTAAAAATTGGGGCGGCGTACAGGTAAAGCCCGGCCAGCAGGCCCAGGATGAAGAAGAAAAAGGCGGTCTTGATGAAATACCGAGCGGTGGAGAACATGGCCGGATTCCTTCGTCTTGAATTATGTTTCTACCTGTTGTCAGAATAATGTGAGCGTATCAGGCCGAAACTAAACGAGGCAGCTCGTTTCTCCAAGGTTTTGTTTCCTTCGCATCGGAAGCACCTCTCACATAATCCCCCAGTGATATCATTTCTCGCGTGTACCTTAATTAAATCGGTAGATAAAAACCAGAAACTAGAAACTCGTAACTAGAAACTCTCTCTCCCCGCCTTGGCATTCCCCGCCCCATGCGCCTAATTTCACCGGCCATGTCGGTGGTTCCGCCTAAATATCGCCGCTTTATCGTGCTACTTACCACACTGGGACCGCTCCTGATGCAGGGCTGCGCTGCGGTCAAGGGGCCTTCGGGGGGGCCGAAAGACGAGACCGGGCCGGTGGTGATCCGGTTGGAGCCGCCCAACCTCAGCCGCCAGATCGACCCCCGGGAATCGATCGAGATTTATTTTGACGAATTGGTGGATCCCCTATCCATCCCCGGGTCGGTAATCTTCACCCCCGAGGTGGACTTCACCACCAAAGTCAAGGGGCGGCGGGTGATCATAAGACCGGCCGAGCCGCTGGCCGGCAACCAGACCTACGTACTCACCCTGCAGCGTGGTATCCGGGACTACCAGCGCAATAAACTGTCCCAGTCCCAACAGTACGTGTTCAGCACCGGGGGGGAGATTCCTACCGGCCGAATCGAGGGACTGGTGCTGGAAAGCAATCCTAAGTCGATTACGGTGGTGGGGCTGTTTGTCCCCAGCGACAGCAGCGCGGACTACGACCTGTTTCAGAGTGTCGACCTGGCTGATGATGAGCGGTTTTCTTTCTCCTATCTGACGAACGGCCGCTACCGGGTGGTGGCGGTGGAAGGAGGCCTGGCCGATTTTCCAGCCGGCATCAATCGGCGCCGCTACGCCCTGCCTCCCGAAGAACCGCTGGTGGTGCAGGGTGATACAGTCGGGGTGCGGATGCTGTTGTCCTCGCCCCTGGCTCAACCCCAGATTCAATCGCTGGAGTGGGTGACTCCCACCTACCTGGCCATCACGTTCGATACTCCTTTCGGCGAGGCGCCCCCGCCAGCCGGCCTGTATGCTACCCAGAGTGCAGCCACCTGGGGCTTTGTGGTGTTATCACCGGACTCCGATTCCACAGTGGTGGACCTGGGGGAGGGATATACCCAATTGGGAGAACCGTACCGCATTGAGCCCTTTGTCCTGCCCGGCCCGACGATGGAGGATACTTTGCAGCCCCAGGTGCGCGTTAAGGGAAAGCTCGTGCGCCTGGAACCTGTACCTGTAGCGGGTAGCCGCCTGATAACCACCGCCCGGGGGAAGGTGACCTTTAATGAGCCGGTGCGGTTGCCGGAGGGACTGATGGCGCGGGTTATGGGGAAGGACACCCTGCAGGTGCCTCTGCTCCAGGACACACCGCTCTCCGCTAGTCTGGAAGTCTACGAGCCCGAACGCTATAAACGCGCCGAGTTCCTGGGCGGCGATATTACCGATTATGCCGGTAACCCGTTGGCCGATTCTCTGGTAGCGCTAAAGTTGGAATTCCAGCTACCCCAGAGCACTGGTGAGATCAGCGGCAGGATTATCGGGCTGACAGGGACGGTAGTGGTGGAGGTCCGGGAGGTGGAGACCGGGCGCCGGGTGGCCCATGCCGTTACCGATACCGCCGGCTATCGCATCGACCTGGTGCCGCCGGGATTCTATCTCCTGTTTGCCCATCGGCAGGTGGGGCGGTCGCCGCTACCGTACTATAGTGGGAGCTGGGAGCCATACCGGCCGGCAGCCCCGTTCATCGGCTACCCGGACCCGGTGGAGGTAAGGCCGCGTTGGGAAGTTGGAGGCGTTGATATTAACTTTAGTGTTGCACTCGATACGGTCCAGATGGCTCCCGCTGTTAGAAAGGATTAGATGCACTGTGTAATAATTGCCGGTGGCTCCGGCACCCGGTTCTGGCCTAAAAGCCGGCGGAACCGGCCTAAACAGCTTCTTGAACTCCTAAACGGTAAATCGCTCATATCTCAAACCGCTGCTCGTCTGGAGAAATACTCCCGGGCCGAAGGGATCTACATCGTGGCTCCGGAGCATTTGGCGCAATCGTTGAACCGGGAAGTGGCTCATATTCCCAAGGAGAATCTGTTCGTCGAGCCCGGTCCCCGCAATACCGCTCCCGCCATTGCCCTGGCAGCCTTCGTCCTGCGCAAGCGGTTTGGAGGCGATGCGGTTATGGGGGTTTTCCCGGCCGACCACCTGATCCGCAAGGAGAAACTGTTTCACCGCTCCCTGGTATTGGCGGAGAAAAAGGCCGCCGCCGGCCCCCATCTGGTCACTCTGGGTATACAGCCCGCCTACCCCGCCACCGGCTATGGTTACGTTCAGTTCACACGAGAGGGCAGCGGTGACGTGCATCCGGTGGTCCGGTTTACCGAAAAACCGAACCTGGAAACCGCCAAGGAGTTTCTCGAGGGAGGTTCTCATCTGTGGAACGGGGGGATGTTCATCTGGCGGGTGGATACCTTCCTGGACAACCTGGCCGTCCATCTCCCAGCCACTGCCGAAAACCTGGCCGCTATCCAGCACCTGATCGATACCCCCCGGTTCGCCGAGGCACTGGCCGAAGTCTGGCCGGTGGTGGACAGCATCAGCGTGGACTACGGAATCCTGGAAAACGCCGATTCCATCTTTACGGTTGAGACCCGCTTCGACTGGAACGACCTGGGTAGCTGGCGCACCCTGTACGAGGTGCTGCCCAAGGATTCCGACGGGAACGTGATCCAGGGTGATGTGACCCTGCTGGATTCTCACAATTCACTGGTGGTCAGCGAGGACCGCTATACGGCAGTTATCGGGGTGGAAGACTTGATAGTGGTTACTATGGCCGATGCCACCATCGTGCTACCGCGCAGCCAGAGCGAACGGGTACAGGACATCGTTCACTGGCTTAAGTCCCGCAAGCGGGAGGACCTGCTCTAGGGCATGAAACTGCTGGCCCTGTTCCAGGAGCTGGAAGAGGTGGCTTCCCGCCTGGGATTTGCGGTGGTGCTGGATCGCGGTAATTTTAAAGGCGGCGATTGCATTCTCGAAGGAGAGGAGATGGTGGTGCTGAACAAGGCCACCCCGTTGGAGCAGCAAGCCCGTCATCTGGCGGAAGCCTTGGGGAAGCGGGACCTGCAGGGAATCTACCTCAAGCCGGCTGTGCGCTTGTTCCTGGACCGTTATCAGGATTTGGGGCTGTTCGACAAAAGGGCCCAAACCACACAAGGTTCATAACTGGATCACTTATTACGCGAGCTACGCTTAATTGAGAGGAAACTATAATGTCCAAATATGACTCGGAGGACATTCTCACCTGCGCCTTGACCGGGCATGGTACCGTCGGCAAGACCATCTTGGCGGATGCCATGCTTTTCAACGCTGGAGAAGTCAACCGTATCGGCTCCATCGAGAACGGCAGCACTGTCTCCGATTACCATGACGATGAGATCGAGCGACAGATTTCCATCAATTTGTCCGTCCTGAATCTGTCCTGGCAGGAGAAGAAAATAAACCTCCTCGACACACCGGGCTACGCCGACTTCTTCGGCGAGGTGCAGGGCGCCCTGCGAGTGGCTGATTTTTCGCTGGTGCTGATAAACGGGGTGGCCGGCATTGAAGTGGGCACCGAGCAGGTGTGGCGGGCGGCTGCCGACTACGGACTCCCCCGGCTGATTGTGGTGAATATGCTGGACCGGGAGAATACCAAATTTGACGATGTGCTGGCCCAGGCCCGGGAGCGCTTTGGCCCCCGAGTGTTCCCCTTGGGCTGGCCGGTGAATCTCGGCCCCAATTTCAACCAGGTGGCCGACGTATTGCGTAAAGAGCTGCATACCTATAAAACCGATGGCTCGGGTAAATATTCCGTCACAAAGTTATCGGGTGATTGGAGCGACCGGATCAACACCGCGCACGGCGAACTGATAGAACTGGTGGCCGAGTCGGACGATACTTTGTTGGAGAAATTTTTTGAGAAGGATGAACTTTCCGAGGATGACCTGCGGAGTGGCCTGCGGGGGGCGATCCTGGCCGGGACCTTGATTCCCTTGTTCCCCATCGCCGGCCTGGGAAACATCGGGGTGCGCCGGATGATGGACTTAATGGCCAAGTACGGCCCTTGTGCAGCTGACGCCGGCGAGGTTAAAGGGATAGCCGGTGCCGGCAGTGAACAGGAAGTCTCCATACCAGCCTCCAGGGATGGTTCCATCTCGGCGTTCATCTTCAAGACCGTCAGCGAGGCCCACCTGGGCGAACTGTCATTCTTCCGGGTCTACTCGGGAACGGTAAAAACGGGTATCGACCTGCTCAACAGCTCCCAGCAGGCCCGGGAGCGGATGGGCACTATCTACAGCATGAACGGCAAGAAGCGCAACGAGCTGGGCGCAGTGGTGCCCGGCGATATTGCCGCCGTGGTGAAACTGAAGCACTCCCACACCGGCGACACCCTCTGCGACCCGCATAAAACGGTGCTGCTGCCGCGAATTACCCTGCCGGAGCACAAGGAACGGGCGGCCATCATGCCCCGGGCCAAAGGCGACGAGGACAAGATCAGCACCGGTCTGTCCACCCTCCATGAGGAAGACCCTACTTTCGTATTCGAGTATGACCCGGAAGTAAAGCAGACTATCATCTCAGGACAGGGGGAGCTGCACCTGGAGACGGCGGTGCAGCGGCTCAAACAGCGTTTTGGGGTTGATGTGGAATTAGCCGATCCCAAGGTGCCTTATCTGGAAACTATTTCCAGTCGCGGTGAGTCCAAATACCGGCATAAGAAGCAATCCGGTGGGGCCGGTCAGTTTGCCGAGGTCTGGATGTTCGTGGAACCGTTGCCGCCCGGCTCCGGCATACAGTTCGAATCGCAGATTAAGGGCATGGCCATCGACCGGGTGTTCATCCCTTCAATCGAGAAGGGTGTCATGGCCGCAGTTGCCGAGGGAGTGCTGGCCGGTTACCGCTGCGTGGACGCTAGAGCCGTGGTTTACGACGGTAAACAACACCCGGTAGACTCCAAGGACATCGCCTTTCAGACCGCTGGCCGGGGGGCCTTTAAAGAGGCCTTTCGGCAAGCCAAACCAGCCTTGCTCGAGCCTATCTTCGAGATCGAGGTTCTGGTGCCGGAGGAATTCATGGGCGATATCATGGGCGACATCTCGTCCCGCCGGGGGAAAGTGCTGGGCATGGAAGCCGAAGGCCACCTGCAAAAGGTCAAGGCCCACGTGCCGCTGGGGTCCCTGGGGCATTACGCCACCGCCCTCAGGTCGATGACCGGGGGCCGGGGCCTTCATACGCAGCGTTTATTCAGCTACGAGCGCATGCCGCACGACGAGGAACAACGGGTCATCCAGGCCACGAAAGCGGACAAGGAAGAGTAGCCGTTGTGAATATGGATCGACTGTGGGCGCCCTGGCGGATGGAGTATGTCAGCGCTCCCAAGGCCGGGGCGGGGTGCATTTTCTGCGACAAGCCCGCCGCAGGCGATGACGTTGAAAATCTGGTGGTTCATCGCGGCGAAAAGGCCTTCGTGATGATGAACCTGTATCCCTACAACAACGGCCATCTGCTGGTGGCGCCTTATGAGCATCTGTCCGAGCTGGACGACCTGGCTCCCGACGTACGGCTGGAGCTGCTGGATCTATCCGCCCGGGCCATGAAAGTCCTGCGCCGTGAAATGCAGGCTGGGGGCTTCAACTTCGGGGCCAATCTGGGCGCCGCCGCTGGAGCCGGGATCAAGGAGCACGTCCACCTGCACGTGGTGCCACGCTGGGTGGGCGACACAAATTTCATGCCGGTGCTGGGGGGTACCAAGGTCCAGGTGCAGGGCCTGCGCGACACCCGCGACCTGCTAGCGCGAAGTTTCAACAATGAATAGGGATAGCTAGCGGCTGCCTCAACCATTTAATGACATTAATTAATTGCCTAAGGAAAAACAATGAAGCGTGAACAACTGAATCGGGCAGTCTTATCGGCCCTATTGCTGCTGTTGGCCGCCTGCGGCCGGCCGGCGCTGCAGATCGACTTCGAGAAGTACACCCTGGACAACGGGCTGGAGGTGATCCTCCATGAAGACCGCTCCGACCCCATAGTATCGGTGGCCATCGTGTACCACGTGGGCTCCAACCGGGAAGAGCCGGGCCGAACGGGCTTTGCTCACCTCTTTGAGCACATCCTATTCCAGGAGTCGGAGAACGTGGGCCAGGACCAGTTCTTCAAGAACATCCAGGGGGCCGGCGGAACCCTGAACGGTTTTACGTTCGAGGACGGCACGGCGTACTATGAGATCGTGCCCAAAAATGCCCTGGAGATGGTCCTCTGGATGGAATCGGACCGCATGGGTTACCTGTTGGGCACAGTTACCCGGGAGGCGTTCGAAAACCAGCAGGATGTGGTCCAGAACGAGAAACGGCAAAGTTATGACAATCGACCCTACGGCCACACCAGCTACGTCATCGACAAGACACTGTACCCTGAGGATCACCCCTACAACTGGCAGGTCATCGGTTCATTGGATGACCTGCGTAAGGCCACCCTTCAGGACGTCATCGACTTTCACAAGACCTGGTACGGCCCCAACAACGCCACCCTGGTCATCGCCGGAGACTACGACCGCGCCCAGACCTTCCAGTGGGTGGAGAAGTATTTTGGGGAGATCGAGTCTTCGCCACCGGTGACTGACCCGGAACCCTGGCTGGTGGCCCTGGATGAGACCAAAAAGGTCTACCACGAAGATAATTTCGCCAAGTCCCCGGAACTGAACATGGTGTTCCCCACGGTCCAGGAGTACCACCTGGATGCCTACGCCCTGTCCCTCCTGGCCCAACTGCTCACCGATGGCAAGAAGGCGCCGTTATATAAGGTTATCGTGGACGAGCGGAAGCTGGCCCCAAGCGTAAGTGGCTGGCAGGGGAGCAACGAGATCGCGGGTGTCATCCGCTTCAGCATACGGACATTTCCCGATGCCGGCCTCACACAGGTGGAGCAGGCCATCCACGAATCCTTCGAGCGCTTCGAGACCGAGAGCTTTACGGACCGGGACCTGGCTCGCATCAAGGCCAAGACCGAAACTAATTTCTATAATGGCATCGCCAGCATCCTGGGCAAGTCGTTCCAGCTGGCCTTCTACAGCGAATACACCGGGTCTCCCGATTTCATCGTCCAGGACATCCGGAACTACTTGGACGTGACCCGGGAAGATGTCCTACGGGTCTACGAAACCTACATCAAGGACCAGCCCTACGTCCTCACCAGCTTTGTGCCCAAGGGGAAAAAGGATCAGGTAGCCCAAGGCTCCACCCGGTTCCCGGTAGTGGAGGAACCGATCATGGCCCGGACTGCTGAAAAGCAAGAATCGGCAGCCGAGGAGGTGTCGCAGAAAACCCCCTCCAGCTTCGACCGCTCGGTGCAGCCGCTCTTCGGCCCCGATCCTACCCTCGCACTGCCAAAGATATGGCACCACCAGTACGATGGTGGTCTTACTATCTCAGGAATCAGGCATAGCGAGCTCCCGCTGGTGCGGTTCTCCGTCACCCTCAGGGGCGGTCTCCTGCTCGACACCCCTGACAAGATCGGTGTGGCCAACCTGATCACGGACATGCTGATGGAAGGAACCAGGAACAGGACACCCCTGGAGCTGGAAGAGGCAATCGATGAACTGGGGGCCAGTATCAGCATGTTCACCGGCAGGGAACGGATCGTTATTCAGGCCAATTGCCTGGCGTCTAAGTTCGACGAAGTTTACTCCCTGGTAGAGGAAATCCTTTTAGAGCCCCGCTGGGACCAAAAGGAGTTCGATCGCATTATCAAAAAGACGGTGGAACAGATACACCGCAATCAGGCCAACCCGGCGGTGATTTCCAGAGATGTGTTCAACAAACTGCTTTACGGCGAGGGCCACATCCTGTCCAACTCCACCCTGGGCACGTCTGAGTCGGTCGGCGGGATCACCATCGATGACCTTAAAGCCTACTATGCGAAATCTTTTTCCCCGGCGACGGCTTACGTCTCTATTGTGGGTACTGTTGACCAGAGGAAAGCCATCAAGACATTTAAATCACTGGCAGACAAATGGGAGTCCAAGGAGCTGATCTTCCCTGAAATGCTACCAACGCCGACCATCGATAAGTCGACCCTATACTTCGTGGACGTGCCCGACGCCAAGCAGTCGCAGATCCGCATTGGTTACCTGGCCCTGCCCTACACCGATCCAGAATTCCATCCGGCCGTGGTCATGAACTACAAGCTGGGAGGCAGCTTCAACGGGGTTCTCAACATGATCCTGCGGGAAGAAAAGGGCTACACCTACAGTGCCCGGTCCGGGTTTTCGGGAACGCGCTATCCCGGTGCTTTCACCGCCTCTGCGGCGGTGCAGTCCAACACTACATACGAGTCCCTGGTGATCTTCAAGGAGGAGATAGAGAAGTATACCCAGGGCATTTCCGAGGAGGACCTCACCTTCACCCAGGACGCCCTCATCAAGTCCAACGCCCGTTTCTTCGAGACCCTGGGCAACCTCCTGTGGATGCTCAACACCATCGCCCGATATGACCTGCCCGACGACTATGTCAAGGACCATGAGCGGAACATCCAGACCATGACCCTGGAGCGCCACAAAGAACTGGCCCAGAAATACCTGCCTGCGGACCGTATGCTATACCTGGTGGTAGGCGACGCCGCCACCCAGCTTGAGCCTTTGAGGAAGCTGGGCCTGGGCGAGCCGATCGTGCTGGAGGTGGAGTAGACGACAGTCGGCAGCGGGCCCTATTCTCAGCAACTGAAGCAGGCGCAACTACCAGCTATGTTAGCCTCTAGCGATCAGTCCACTGGCCGGCGGATCAACAAGTAGAGGCGTAAGGCATTGCGCCTTTTTCAATAGCAGCCCGGCCCTGCCTTTGCCCCCACCGATGGCGGGGTCCCATCGAGAATCTAGTAACGAGTATCCTGTATCCAGACTATTTCAGCATCAACATCTTGATAGTCTGACTGTATTCAACCGCACTGATTCGAGCAAAGTAAATACCGGTCGGTGCTTCCAGCCCTTTGCCGGTGCGGCCGTTCCAGACGGCTTGATGGTACCCGGCCCCCATATGCCGGTTCTCCAGCCGCATTATCTCCCGCCCCAGGATGTCGTACACGGTCAAGGTCACAACCGCCGCCGTGGGCAGATCGAAGCCGATGGTGGTGGTGGGATTGAAGGGGTTGGGGTAGTTGGCGTGAAGCGCATAGCTTTCCGGTATGCCCGCTCTATCATCAACTGCCACGACAATTTCGCCCAGTCTGGCGATCCACCCCTTAGCTACCATGATATCAAAGTCGATCCATGCCCCCGCGATGAGATATTCATTCTCGTCCAGTTCAACCAGATCCATTCCTACATTATGCAGTGTGTCCCCAACAGTAGTTGTCCAAAGTAATTCGCCATCGGCGTCGGTGTGGATGACCCAGCAGCCAGCCAGGGTTCCCCCGGTTTCCACGGCTCCCATCCCTAACATGGTGTAGCCCGCGTCAATGGTCTGGATGACAGCCCACACGTCATCATCGTAGGCCCCACCGAAGGTCTGTGTCCATTCGTGCACCCCCAAAGAATTAGTCTTGACCAGATACATATCCTCTGAAGAGGTAGTATCTTCAGGGTTCGGGTCTATTTTTCCCGTCATGATAAAGCCGTTATCAGCTGTTTCCTGGAGGTCTTTGAACATTGCGTCGGCCGTGTCTCCAAAAACTACGGACCATAGAGAATCTCCATCGGCTGATAGTTTCTGTAACCAGCCATGGTAGATTTCATCATCGGGGGCCTGCTCCTTGACGCCGGCTAGAACGAATCCGCTATCACTGGTCTCAATGACCGCCAAGGCTCCCATCTCCTCCACGCCACCGATTGAATCGATCCAGGTTATCGCGCCCAGCTTATCGGTTTTCATAATGAGAGCATAGCGCCCGTAGCCATGGTCGACGGTGCCGCAGGCGACGAAGCCGCTGTCCACCGTCTCCTCGATCGAGTACACCGTTATTTCACCGGCGCCCAGAGTACTTCTGGCCTGCTCCCATACGAGGCTGCCTTCGGCATCGGTTTTGATCAGCCAGGGATCGCCATCCCCGGCGACGGCAAAGCCGCCGTCTGCAGTCTGAAGCGCTATCTGATTATCGTACTTATCAGTAGCGGGGTAAACTTTGGCCCAAACCGTATCGCCTGCACTATTCAGCCGCACAAGCCAATATTCAGCTGAGCTGTCGGCAGAAAATGATTCCGTGAAACCAGCCAGGATGAACCCACCGTCGGAGGTTTGTTCGATACTGGTGAAGTACTCACCCACATCGTATCCAATGGTCTTGGTCCAGAGTGTGTCGGGGGCCTGGGCTAGTAAGGTGGATGATAAGACGATAGCAAGGATGGTAATTAAACGTTGAACGTAGCAAGACATGAGCCGCTCTCCTCCTCGTTGAAGTGGCCTTATCCCTGAAAGCATTAAACCCACAGACAAACAGATGGGTTATATGGTAGGATAAGTTTATCCAATTTAAAACTACTGCAGATGGGTATATGTGATTTATGTCACACATTTATTGCGGCTGATGGGGATTGGTGGCTGGAGGCTGCGATTGGAGGTGTCGGGGCGACCCGGTGAGTTGCCCTCGCGAGCCCCCAGCCCGTAGGGGCGTAATGAATTACGCCCATTCCGCCCTGGTGCTGATAGTGGCATCCGGGCATCTTTTTAAAAATCGGTCTCTCAATTAAAGGATCATTCATCTGCCAGCATAACTCGTACCGAATCCAGGCTGCCATCATTTGGAGCACCATCCAGCTCTAAAATATGTGCCATTAGATCGTAAACATGAATATTCTGGAATTTTGGCACCGTTATTCCCTGTTTGAAATGCGGACCGGCCGCCAGAAAAATTGCCTGCATGGAACTGAGCAAGGGATCGTAGCCATGAGTGGCTACATAGGTTCCCAAACCGTAGTTGTCGAAATACCAGTGGGTTAGTACAGACCAGCCCTCATCAGGTATACCCACAATGGGAGGAATACGCCGATGATCGCGGTAATGGAGATGCTCTGGCGTCTCATTCTTCAGATAGACATTGAAGTTTGGGTGTGCATTGTGCAGAGCATCGTATACGGAATCGAGCCGGCCTTCTATTGGAGTTATCATTGAGACCGGAGTAAGGCTGTAATAATCCAGATCTTGCATAGAGATGTAATCGTCAATAAAGATTACCTGGTCGGCACTTAAATCGACCATGCCGTGGTCCGCCACAATGATGATATTGACCTGGTCCAGAAGATCACGGTCTTCCAGGCCGGTCAAAAGTTGACCGATATTCTCATCCAATCCCTGGATCACGGTATCCATGGCCGTTCCCTGCACACCTAGTCGGTGTCCATAGTAGTTTGCCTCGTTGAAATAGATAGCAATGAACGAGGGGCGCTCGGCTTGCGGCAGTTCCAGCCATGTAAGAACTTGTTCCACTTTCATTTCGTTAGTGATCGAGCCGTCATAAATATTATAGTGACTGGGCCTGTATCCCATAATCTCAGCTTCACTGCCTGGCCAGTGGTATATGGCCGAGACCAGACCTGCCTTTTCCACCGTTACCCAGAAAGGTTCCGCTTCATACCATTTCCCATCCTGTACAGGCGCGGCGCCCTCACCGATATAGTACCATTCTTCGAAAACCGGGTCCCACATCCTGTTATAGGTTATCCCATGGTTTTGAGGATAGCAGCCGGTAATAATCGACAGGTGGTTGGGAAATGTGACCGATGGAAACACGGGGATCATCGCATCGGCCCGGACACCTTGTGCGGCCAGGTAATCCAAGTTTGGCGTATCGGTGCGATCCATATAATCCCAGCGGAAGCCATCCATGGAAATCAAAATGATCGGGGCAGGTTCGAGATCCAGGGATCGATCTTCTTCCGGTTCGCAATTACAGATCACAAGGAGAAAGACTGAAAACAGAAACAGTTGAGCGGTTCTGTTTTTCATGCCCAGCACCTCTTGCTGTTGCTTTTTCGGGAAACTAAAGTCACAAAGGCTGTCAGCCGTTAAAGCGCTGCGAGCTTTTAGGGCCAAATACTAAGAGATGTTTTTCCCCCGATCGATTTTGGTTCTCACGACGGGAACTCCATGTTTCGCCCATCTGGCGAACGACAGCGGCCCTCCGTCTTGTCATTCCGAATCCGTCAGCCGACGGATGAGGAATCTCTCCGGCTGATCCCTGACTGCTGATCCGCCAGCTGGCGGACTGATCGCCTTTTCGCGCACCAAGCGAACAACAAATACCCGCCAAATCCGTATCTTTCTTCCGGCGCCTTCTGCGCCTAACCAGTCTTACCGGCGATCAACGACCCTGCGCCCGCTCGCTAGTCCCCCGATTTGTACTTGAACGATAAACTGACCCTGGTCCGAAAGGCGGTCACCTTGCCGCCGTCAACTTTCAAGTCAAGTTTTCCGACCTCGGCGATCCGCAGGTTCTTGAGGCTCTTGCCCGCCGTCTCCACTGCATTTCTGGCCGCCTCCTCCCAGGAAACCTCGCTGGTGCCTACCAGTTCCACCACCTTATAAACGCTGTCACCCATAATGTCCCTCCACTGTTACCGACAATTATCTAAAACCGGATTGGAAATCCAGCCTGAAAGGTAGGGGATAAATGGGAGCGATCCAAGCCCCCTGTCTCCTAGCTCGCCTGTCATGCTGAGGCTCTCGAAGCATGAGGCCTGTCATTCGCGGAGTACACTTGCCCTCAGACCCCCTCTATTTTAAGAGAGGGGGAGTCGCGCAAGCGACCGGGGTGAGTTCGCTTAATCGCAAGAACCTGGCTTGATAACCATCGAGTATTCAGCCCCGCCGGTAGACTTCCTTGCGGTGCCCCACGCGCAGCACCACTACCTCGTCATCGAGAAGCGCATAAATGACCCTGAACCTCCCCACCCGCAGGCGGCGCAAGCCGGCATATTCCCCCTTCAGGCCGGGGTGCTTTTCGGGGCGGGCGGCCAGTTCCGCCTCGATCTTAGCCAGTACCCGCTCCTGGTCCCGCCGCTCAAGCTGCTGGAGGTCCTTGGCTACCGACCGTTTGAAGCGCAGCTTAAAGGCCAAGGGTGCGGCGCATCTCCCCGGCGGTGATCAGGGGGTCGTCCTTGTCCCGCAGCCGGTCCAGGGCGATCTGGGCGTCGGCAAACTCTTCCAGGTAGCGCACCACCGCTTTCTGCACGTGGAACGACCGGGAGCGCTCGGTCTCGGCCGCAACCTTTTCGAGCAGCCGGGCGATTTCGTCGGGTAACCTGATGGAGATGGTAGAGCTCATTGAAATCCTTATTAACTATATTTCAATGTAAGCATTGTGTGCATTGCATGCAAGGAAAGATTCGGATTTTGGGTGCTTAGTCGTTCTCCTGAAGTGCTAAGCGACGAGGCATTTCTCCGATATGATGATCCAAGCTGGCATTGAAACTCCTTTCTAGAGTTCTTATACCGGAATTAGAGGTGGCTTATAAAGCGACGTGAACTAAAATCTTGGCTGGTAATATTCCAATGACGATCAGCATTCACGTGCGGATAATAGTCCGCTGTTTCCCTAATTCCCCTCGGTAGAAAAGGAAACCCAACGGACTCTTAATCCGTTTTATCAGCACGAGAGAAATCTCGGGTGTGCAAAATAATGTAGTATTTTTTCTTGCGCTCTACCAGTAGGCAGTGTGGTGAACTCTGATACCCTTGCCAAGTCCTGATTTCATTCAGATTTTACCCTAATACATTCCTCCCACATCCGAACCGGTTCTTTCACGGACTGGGTTAACTATTATCATCGAGTTCGGATTCGCATAATTTTGAATAATCTGGCAAAAGCGCCTCAGTTATATTGTAAATATTTTCGAAGAGTGAAATTGCAGTGATTAACGCTTTTAGTCCAAGTGTTGCCGGCAACAACGTGCCGTGCTTATCGACAACCTCATAGAGGTCGGCGGAGTCAAAATGACTATACGACCCAATAACTCCCCCCCAGTTAGGATGTGCTACTTCTGATAAGTCATCATACTGTTCCTGAACATGCATCTCTGTGTACTGGCTGTCAAGTTTGGCAATTAGAGTAAGAATGTTTATTGCATCCACCGGTGTGAAATCATTTCGACTTCCCCAGCCAAGTCTGTCAAAGTACTGCCCGCTATCCCCAACGTTGCCTTCATTAATTGCTTTGCGAATCCTGCTATTGATCGCATTAATTATCGCCACACTCTCTAAAGCGGACCTTGTTAGAATGGATGCAGAAACCCTTACATTCCTGCTAAATAAATCGCAGGCTGTTGTTGTCAGTTCTGCCAGCCTCGCCCGCATCACTGTTCTGATCACTAAAGCCCGAAACGGGATAGTTGCACGAGTTGATACAGAAGCAGGATCAATTTTATCGGGGACATTTGATGCTATATTTTCAGCCCCTATCAACGCAATCTCTAGTAACCGATCATCATTCAGGATATCCAGTTGCTTCTTCGGTATCATTCAATCAACTCTAATCAATAGCGCAACAGTACTCGATCCTGTTCGATTCCAAGTATTTGGGGATGTTGTTCTCTCCCCATCTTCCGTGCCTGTACCGATACATTTTCTGATAGGTACTCTTGCATTTCCTTGATAGTTATTTGTCGATCAGTATTTCTATCGGCATGCCCGTTTAGCCCCTTAAGGAAGAAGTAAGTGAATAAACCGTGCATTTTGGATCTATAGGCGGAACTTATCTCAATTCCCGAAGCGGCGCTAAAAACAGTGGTATTTTTAGGTACTTGAGTCTCTTCAACACTGATATATATTGGTCTAGAATCAGCAAGGAGCGGTTGATTATCTCTTGATACGCCAGTAAAGCAAGCGTCTAATAGAACAGTTATTGAATTGACATCCAATAGTCCTAGGTTCTGGTAGAGTTTATCCAATGCATATCCAGTCGTTGCATAATTTGGGTCAATATCGTATGGTATCAAGTAAGTTTGCTTCGATTCCAAAGCAGGTGCTCCATGTCCTGCATAGAAAATAAAAAGATCAGTATTCTTGGTACTGTTATTTGATATCCAACCACTGTTCGAGAAGACCTTCTCAAACTCCCCCTTTGTTGCCCTTTCGTTGGTTTTAAAATAAATATTTTCTCTTTTAATGCCGAAGACCTTGATAAGATACTCTCTAAATATATCTGCATCATTGTATGCAAAAGATACCGCTGGGGCATATTGATATGATTCAATGCCAAAAACGACTGCAATGCCGTCCTTATTAATAGTCTTTGTTTTAGAGGGATAATCTACATCGGCAATTTTCTCTCCTTCAGTAAATTCTTCTCGAATTACGTAAAACTCAATTTCGCTCACATTATCATTTATATCCACAGCACGAATTGGGATAGTATTTTTCCCGAGTTTCAGCCTAGACAATCCCGTGAATGACCCATCGTTCTTTAATCTGGTGCTATGCCCAGAAATAGTTATAAGGGCAATTCCCTCTGCGTCAGTCACCATTCCGTTAATTGTGACAATAGGCTCTAACGTGCGGTATATATTTTGTTCGAGATTCGGACTGATAAGAGTGATTAATGGGGCTGAAGTGTCCTTGAGAAATTTTGGGGTAACAGAGGTAGTTCGTTCTAACGGGATGTATGGATCGAACCTTGTTAAATCGATGGTTGTTGAATTATCATACTTGCCCATCCCGAAAACGTATATCTGCTTGGCTGCTCTTGGCACAATAATACGGAACTTGGCCGTTTTGTTAATCCCAAGCGATTTATCCGTTCCCAATGTGTATCCCTCTATCTCCACAGGATGTTCATCTATCAGGCAGAATATGTTATCAACTCTCCAACTCTGATATCTTTCAGATCTAATTAATTGTGCCAGAGAAGGATCATATTGTATAATTAATAAGAGTTCATATTTCGTTGGTGTCGACACCAGACTATGAAAGTTATAGCGAACGCCATTGTAGTAGCCAATCTCCTCCTCGACAACCAACTTTTTTGTAGGCTCGACAACTAACTGCTCCGTGGGATGGGCCAGAGGGACGCACTGCACAACGAGCAACAAGAGCGTACACAGGATAAGTTTGGCGTTATGCATTATTCACCTGGTGATGTTCTTTTGAAGTAGCGATTCCAAATAGTGATGCCCATGTAGTGAATTTACAGTCGTCATAAGCGGTAAAGGTTGACGGGTACCTTCTCAAAAACCTTCCTTTTTGAGACTACCTTCGCACCGTCACAAAAACCCGCCTCAAAACCCGAATTTCCGTTCCAAAACCCGTCTCATAATCTAACTCTCATAACAGGCCCCCACTAGCCCTTTTGGCACACAATTAAGGCTTCTCTTGGTATAAGAATCATATGGGCCACCCCTGTCCCCGGATCGATCTGTTACCCATGTCCCCGGTTCCCAGTTTCCTCTTCCTTGGCGTACTTTGCGCCCCAGAGGCCCGTCCGAAGGCGGGCTTGGCGGTTACTCTTCCGCGCACCAGGCGAACGACAGAGAGAATTGTAGATTGTATATTGTCGATTGAAGATTGCAGAGGCTGAACGCTGACGGCTGAAGGCTGTTCGCTTCTTTACCCCCGCTCTTTGAAAATCTAGTTACGGCTTCCCCCTCGCCTTCAGGAGAGGGGGCGACACGAAAGTGTCGGGGGTGAGGTATCTGGCTCCGGTATCGAATGGCGGTTATACTCTTTATTCTTAATACCTTATGCTCTAATACCGCCGATTCCGGCCCCGGTATCGACATATGTGATCCGGTATCGAAAGGCAGTTAACCTCTTCATTCTTAATATCTTATATTCTTATTTCCGCCCTTTGTGCCATTGTGGTTTTTTTCTAGATAACACCATGGTATCACCTCCCCCGTCGGTGGGGGTGATACTTTTGTGACCCTTTAGTGGACCTTTGGTGCTCCTTTTGAGGGCCTTTTGATAGCCTAAAGGTACCCCAAATAGGTCCTATCGTGACCCTGAATGGGAGCCGAAAGTGTCCTTTGGCGGTGGTGTAAGCGGGGCTGGCAGGTGAAGGGAGGGAGCGGAGTGGCTTGGCCCGGAGGTCCCGGCTAGGTGAAGGCGGTCTCTGGCCTGGGCATCACCTTCCCCTTGGCTGCACCCCTGATATCCAGGATCAGGTTCACCAGGACCAGGCTGGGATTGATGTTGCGCTCCAGCAGCCTCAAGGCTTGTTCCACCGCCATGGCGGCCACACCCCAGTCGGAGGCCGGCCAAGCTGCGCGCTGCTGCTCCAGCTCGTCCAGGCGGTCATCAAACAGCACCCGCTCTTTGTCCCCGGCCCGCTCCAGCACCATCAGGTCCCGCAACCACAGCTGCAGCAGGCGCATGGTATAGGCAAACTCCTGGGGATGGCTCCGGTGTTGCCGTGCCAGCCGGTCAACCAGGGCCTGCCATCCCTTTGGCCGAGGCGTCAATAAGGCCGCCAGCAGCTGCTCCACTCCCTGGGAGAGATCGCCATCGTCTCCGGCCAGCAGTCGCGCCTGGGGCAGATTACCGCCGGTCACCTGGGCCAGGATACCAGCCTCCTTCTGGCCTACCCCTGCCTGCTCCGTCAGGTACCGCGCCACCTGCTCCGGGGGGAGCGGTGGGAAGTGCAGGCCCAGGCAGCGGGAGCGGATGGTGTCCAGCATCAAGTGTACCCTGTCGGTCACCAGCACGAACAGGGTGCGCGGTGGCGGTTCCTCCAGGATCTTGAGCAGGGCGTTGGCAGCGGCAGGATTGGGTGCGCAGAGCTTCTCGGCCTCGAAGATCAGGTATGATCGCCAGCCTGCCTCGGCGGGGGTCAGCAGTATGCCGCGGCGAATGTCCCGTACGCTGTTGATCAGGATTGACTGGGCGCCGTCCAGCTGTATCCTGTGATAGGGGTCCTCTGCCTTGACGGCCAGCTCAT
>SDBT01005096.1_pt1 | contig 22147 bp, 45 predicted proteins | sample 2277101 | NCBI WGS metagenome assembly SDBT01 (sample SAMN10404973, study PRJNA504765) | marine sediment metagenome | isolation source: marine sediment core GS10_PC15, 103 cmbsf | place: Arctic Ocean: Southern Knipovich Ridge | collected 2010 | reverse complement strand
GTTCCAATAGCTGTCTGCTTGCGTTAATACCGCATCAACTAATGTTGTCGTTGTACCACTATCCGCAACAGTTTGCACTCCCTCGGCCAGCCACAAGCCTAAGACAGTAGCGGCAGAAGCAAGGCCATCTATAGCCTGAACATCTACCTGAACGCGCTGGTTGTTTAGTCCAAGCGGGGCCGTCCCCAGCCACTGCCCGACGTCAACCCGGCTATTCGCATCGACCCATTCGACGTTGGCCTGGGTAAGTGTGCCTGTCACGTTGCCGAGATCGACACCCGCTTCACCTGTTGCGGCTACGTCGATCTTCCGCCCGGCTGTCGTCGGCCGTAACGACAAGCCCAGTGGCAGCAGGTAAACGAACCGCACCGTCTGACCATCGATTGTCACCGCGTCGACAATAATGAAGTACGTATTACCGTCAGCCCAAAAGCTCGCGTGGCTGTTGTCGGAAGTGTCGATTTTGAATCCGTGAATACCTGTTCGGCCCTTGAGGTCTGTCCCGTCCGTGTCCAATAACGTATAGCCGTTGTCAGACGCACGTTCCACCTCATCACTCATCCGTTGTGGTTCGATGTCCGTGACGGCAAGCCCGGTGATCGTCACGCTTCCTCCGTTGGAATCGAACGAAGGAAAACCGAAGTAGATTGTATCACCAGCGTTGTAGCACGGCGGGATCATAAACATGGCTACTTACCTCTTGTAACAGCTTCGAGTTCTTCGAGCGACAACGCTTCGCCCGCGGCCGCCACGACTGTTGACAGAGCGCTATAGGCCTCCATTCGACATGTAGCCAGGACCTTCGTGGCTTTTGTGGCTTGTTCGTATAGCCGTTCACACTTGGCAGTCAGATCAGCAATCTCCTTGTCGGCAACCTGCTGGCTACCGCGAGCAGCCGTATCGATCACCTCGTGTGCCGACTTCATTCTGGCCAAGGAGGCTTTGTGCTCTTCCTCAGCGTCTACGCTGGCTCTTTCCAACTGCGCCATCTGCTCTCTTGCATCCCTTATACCATCAACCTGCCGGTCAATCAGCTTGCCTTGCGCTTCAGCGTCCCGTTTCGCCGCCTCCAACCCGGTTTGCAAGGCCCCCAGCGTCTTGGCCTGTTCGGCCAGCGTTACGTCGCGAAGTGAGGCATCAAGACGGGCCTGAAAATACCGATCGGCCAAATCGGCGTTACCAGCAACGGCCGCGAGAATCTCTTCCTTTCGGGCCTTTAATTCCGCAACAGTCATGTTTTCAACTTCGTGAATTTCCACGTTATGCTCCTAATTTTCCGTGTAAGAGATTGACCGCCCCCATGGTAAATGGATTCGTTGTTCCTGCCGCTGGTGCCACTGCCGTCGGGTGTGGCTTGGTTCTCAGGCGAAGCATTACGTACTGGTCTTGGTGGAGTTGCTGAATTTCGCTGGGGGTGATGGCTCGCGGCCAAAACCCGCACAACGATAATTGTCCGTCGAAATGACGGTTCGTGTTGGCAATATTCCACCTCGCTCCTATTAGCTGAGATCTGTTAGTGGCGACTGATGCTCCGGTGATCAAGCCACTTGCCGAAATATCGAGTTTCCCGTTTAGAAATAATGAAAACTTGCCAGCTTGGCGAACCCCCGCAGCTTGATACCATTTGCCATCAACTACACTGATAGTGCCTTGTAGGACGTCAGAATTTACACCATCAGAGAAAGTCATCCTTAATTGGGCGTCCCCATCGCCATTGGCGTCAAACAAAGCGAAATACCAACCCCTATTTTCTAATGCTAGGTTTTGGTCATATTTGCTCATGAGCATTTGCAGCGTATTAGTCGGAGTAGAGTCAACGCGGAACCAGCAACCAATGGAGGAATTTACCAACCCCTCAAAACGTGACGAATGTGGAATATCACCATATTGATTTCCCCCATCAAAATCCAACGCCGAGCCCTTCTCTGTCATCACCCACGTCGGCCCGTTTGTGAGCGTGCCGTTGTGCTCAAACCCGCTCATGTCCTCCGCTATAATTCCACCGCCTGCCGCGATCGGGTACAAGGCTACCAGATCATCCCATAACTCTGGAGCCTCAGACTCGGCACCGCGAGAATGCGACACTGCGAGGATTTCGGAAAAGTCTGGGAGGTAGAGTTCGCTCATTGAATTTCAGGAGGTCCGGGCTCTATCGTGAATGTGCTGACGTTGGCCGTGGCCTTGAGGTTGTCGACTGTCGCGTTCTCGATCGCTGGTGAGACGTAGCGGGACGGGATTATGCAGATACCGCTTGCCGTCATCTCGTGATCTGCGTCGGTACTGGTGACGATCAGGTTGCCCACTTGTTTGAGGTTCTTGATCAGGTTAGTATCACCCGCCGCGTCCGCCGTACCGATCCCACCGTCGGCCTTGGTTCCGTCCGACCATGAGAGAAAAATATTGAGCACTTCGCCAACGACCGGAGCAGTCTCAAACCGGACGGTAAGCCGCCATGTAAACTGTCGGGGCGTCGATGCCGCTCCTAAGTCCAATCTGGCCCCGACCCTGACGGCCGCCGCAACCAAGTTGTTCAGCGTCATCACCAGCGTTCCGGTGCTGTCTTTCCAGGTTGTCGCTGCTTCGCGTGCTACGTATATTTTATTTGCCATCAGATTGCTTTCGCTTGCTGAATGTGACCTTCGTAGATCGTTCCCAGCCGCTCTTGCGTGGCCAGGCTAACCGTCTCGGTTTGCAGCTTCTGTAAATTATCTCGGGTCACAGTCCCGCTGCCAAACATGTTTAGCAATACCGTCCTGGTGTTCGTGGCGTTGACTATGATCGTCCCCATGCCAATGATCGCAAGTAAAAGCTGCTTCTCGCCATCACTCAAACCGTTGTACTCAGTTGGAACAACAGCCTCAAGCAGGTCCTGGCCTGAGACGCTCTTGACATTTCGCTCGATGTCATCGACGTTGAATTGGTCCGCTGCTTCCGCGTTGTTCTCAGCCCACGCTCCCGATACGGGATGCGGAGTTGCCAGTAGAGTTGCGATTTTGGCGTAGTTCATCATTCATTCTCCGTGTACGTGCATCTTGTCCAGAATCAGTTCAGTGTGCCGTCAACCGATCCCAACTTCAATATCATTCAGCGTTGCCGGTGCATAACTACCCGCGACGTTGCATAGAATTTGCTGACCAACGGTCAGTGTCAGATCACTCGGCATGATAAACCCTCGCAGACGTTACGTGTATAGGGTAGATTAGTCCAAGCCCAAGCTCTTCCGCCCGGCTGATCGTCTTCTGCCCCATGGCCTTCAGCACGTCGGCCTGAGCCGCAGTCAACGCTCCCCCGGCGACCAAGGCGTCTATCGCCGCTATCGTGCTCGTGTGGGAGAAGTCGAGCCCGCTGTTGGAGCCGTAATCTTCGCACGCCGAAACCGCCGTGGCTACTACCGAGTTTGTCGACGCTGCCGCCTTCAGGGCATCGATAATAGGTCCAGCAACCGCCATATCAACTTTGGCGACCAGAGCCCGGAATGTTTTCCGCTCAGTGTCGGGTACGACTCGATTCACCGCGTGTAGCTGTCCGATAGCTGTTGCGGCGACGACGCTGTAGACCCCCGTATCGGGATGGCCCGCGAGTAATTCGGTTTTGAGTGCCGCGATATTCATCTATTCATCCTCGCATTCTTCGAGTTTGCCGAGCAGTGTTACCTCTGGATCCTGGCCCCTTCGTAATGATGATAGAATATTAGTCACAACATCCCACGCATCGTTGGGCGTTAGCTCAATGACCAGGTGGTCCGGATAGTTCCCTTTTCCATTCTTCACGACCTCCCCGCCGTGAGAAGTGAAGATCGTAGTTTTGCACTTCTTGCCGTGACCACTCATCTACTCACTCCCCGTAGGGTGTACGTGCATTTTGTCCAGAATCCGCTCCAGCTTGTCGTCGATCGCTTTGTCCCGCTCGACACTCGCCGCGATGTGTTGAGAAGCCATTCCGTAAGCCTCCGCCGCCTGCTCTTTCGTGCTGACCATCATCCAGCCGATGGCGGCCAGTGCTGCGGCGACGAATACCACTGAGACCGATTGAAAAAGGTTGGATCGTTTGTTGGCTGTCACTGTGTCTGCCCTTTGCTTGTTATGCGGGTTTTTGCGGGAAGAGGTGGGGGTATTGTTCGTGGACGTCTTTCAAAGTCATTGGGGGAACGGGCTCTGGTAGCTTCATCGGAATCACCGGGCCATGTGGATGAGTGGCCGTCGCCCCGCACTCCTCGCAGTCAACGCAAACAACAGAGAGCGCGGATGTATGCCGCACCACTCGCCCACCGCACAGACTGCATGTTCCGATTGTGTCGCTCATGGTTTCCTCTGAGCTATTAAGAAATCCTTAATACCTGGGGTGATGCTCCCTTAAATCTCGGCCCGAACCAATTGACGGCCATCCCTATCACCCACGCCTGGCAAGCCCTCTCCCAGCAGACGAACGACCAAAGCCGGTCCGGGGCTACGATCGTTCGGCCGCGGAACTTCCACTCCCATCGGGCCATGTTCAGGATATCACATCGCATCCCGTTCCAAAACATCAAGTGGACCTGTTTCGATGGCCGGCGTTTGCTCTTGCAAGCCACGTCGTGAAACACCGTCGCCCGCCGGTAGAAACCAACGAAGGCCGGGAACAGACGGCGGAAAAACCATCCAGTCGAGGCCCCGTTTACAACTTCCCCTCGGTCTGCGTCCCATTCCACGCCGTCCGGGTCAAAGTAGTAGATAGTCCGCGTCAGGCGGATTATTCGGGGATGGTCCCCTGGCCAGTCGTTGCCTACCTCTCCCTCGAAATGGCCGAATGGATTTAGTTGCATCAGTCACCCCCTGACAGCCGGAGAATGTACTGGGTGTCGGTGTCCGCCGGAATCACTGCGGCCGGTTTGCCAAACAGCCCCATGGCCCACGCTACGCCGGCGGCCGCTGGTATGCCGATTCCGGTACCCATCGCACCAGCCAGAAGCAACGGAGCCGCTCTCGACAGAAGGCTCCGCTTTGTGGCGATTCCGGTCGGCGACTGGTTGGACCGGGACGACTCTGCTTCGTAATGGTTGTGAATCTCGTCGCCAACCCGGATTTGCATATCTTCCTCCGCAGTTGGTTCTCCCGTCGCCTGTCCGAGCGTGCCGTCTTGCATCTTGAATGCTCCCCGTCGAAGCATCGCACGATTAGCCAGCAGGCCGGCCATCATCGACATCCTCTCGGTTAGCTTCCCTTGGTACCACTGCCGCATCATCCGTTGTGGCGGTGTCTCCGCTTGTACTTCCGGCATGATCCAGTTCCTTGATTGCGTCGGATGCGAGTTCGGCAACCACGTGCTGGACGCCGCCCGTTAGGTGTGCGACGTCCAGCCGGGTTGATTCAATTACCGCTCTCTCAGATGAGGTCATTTCACTTAGCCGCCCGCACTGCCAACGGGGCCGGGACCGGCCGGCGTTTCCTTGCTGGCAACCTCACGAACGCCCACGGCCTCGGACAGGGAAACGAGCCCCTTGTCTTGGAGGTACATGTAGTCGGCCGCCTTGCTGACGGTCGCCGCGTCGCTTATAAACCTGGTCATTGCCGCTCCCATTCCGGCCATGTTTTGGTCATGCAGGGATGCAAATTGGGGGGTGTCTTCCGCCATTTGTCTACTTCCTTTCAACTGGGACTAACTCTAAACTCACCGGGGCACCGCCAAGGCGTCCCAGAATCGTCGTGATTGAACCGTCTCGATTCGTCATCTCAAACGTCATGGGCGGCAACTTCCCTGCCACCTCTGCCGCTAATATATCATAGTCGATTGTCGGTGATTTGCCAGCTTCGCCCCGTTTCCCTTCCTTGGGGGCCGAGAGAGTTAGGGCGTGGATGGCCGCAGCGTTCGCAGCAATGAGGGCTTCCAGTCGGTCGAAACGATCCGCGACGCCAGAGGGGATTGCGCCGTCCCCTCCAACGCCCGGCCTAGCGATGGCCATAGAGCCATCACCAGATATGATGTTGTCGCTCCCCCCAGAGGGACGTGTTATAACGTCCGGCAGCGTGTCTTGTTTGCCATCGCTAATAACACGTCCCGATGGGGAGTCAGAGGGAACGGGGGGCGTGACCGGTAACCCAGGCACCGATGCACCATCCGGTTCGGCCGCCCCGTCCCCGTTTTCGTCCATCTCCCCCAGCATAACATCGACCCGGCGGAGGAAATCAGCGATGGCGGTAACCGATACGGCCGCCGACACATTACCTAGCGTATCGTCGCCGTCCACTGTGCCATACAGCATCCCCACGAGTTGGTTATTCTGATCGGTGACAGCCCCCCCTGAATCACCAGCGACCGAACTCCCCTCAAGCATCAGGTCGCCCCACGCCTGGCCCGCCTCCGGGAGGAAAAACTTGATAACCCTGGTCCGCCGGCTGCCAACTCGACCGCGAGGGTAACCGGTAATCACCACAGCTTCGCCTCTCCGGGCCTCAGATGCGAGAACAGCAACAGGGACATCCAGCGGGTCGGTCAGCACAGCCGCCAGATCATAGCCCAGCTTGCACTTCGTGAGCCCCAGCGGGATTTTACCCAAGACTCTTCGGACGCCGTATTTGGCCGCGTGCCAGGCCGTGATCGTGACGCCACGGCCGCGGATCACCCCGACGTAGATTCCCGCTCCCGGGATTTTGTCGCTCTCGCCAAAATAGACAGGCACAACAGAAGCCGTCCGGGCCACCGTGGTCATCGGAATCCGGACAGAAGCCCCACCGAGGCCACCCCTGACGGTCACAGTGCCTTGCGAGGCCGTTACCCGACCGAATGTGCCTACCTGTGCCCATACTGGCGGTGTGGGGCAATTCTGGCCGGGAGGGCAGGAAGATTGCCCCATCGCCCTCGAACAGAAGGCATAGAGCACAATAGAGAGAATGCAGCCTAGAATGACCAGCACTCGGAAAATGATTGTTCGCATCGGGCACCTCATCGGGTTGCCCGGATTTTAGCGAACATGACGGGGCGTGTCAAGACAAAAAACTAGCCCCGCTGGGGCCTTTCGGCAAGTCCAGCGGGGAGCAAATCCAGGGCCGGAGTCAAGCGACACGTACTCGGGATGTCCGACAGATGTATCGCGATACCATCTACTCGGCGGGGTTACTTCTTCGGTCGTTTGGGTTCAAGCCCGCAGTCAATTGAGAAGTCACCCGAGCGGCTATCACCCCGCGAACCTACGTGTCACCGTGTACGCCCGTTCCGCTACCCGGATTCTAGTCGCTGGGGGGATCTGTGTCAAGAGAATTACGGGCCTCAGTGCATTTGACACACCAGTTGGACCATGTGGGTCCGCCGCATATTTGGCAGCCGTCGATACCGTCGGCCCCTTCTGGAATATCGGCCTGAGTGAATCAACGTCTCTCTCTTCGCAGTCTCACCAAGTCCCGGGCAGTCACTTGCACGGCCCCGACTTCTACTGCCTGATGCCGCTTGGCCGCCGTCAGGTCGTAGTGGTCGCCGTGTTTCCATTCGGGCTTGAGACTGAGGCGACGGGCCATGGCCTCCAATTCGGAATCGCTCTCGGCCATCATGTGGCAGTGATAGGCGGGGTTGCACACCCACGGGCGAGGGCGGAGATTGTCGACGTAGACGGTCATGGGTTCCCTTCGGTAAGTGTCTCCATATACGCTGTTACGAATTCCGCCGCCAGCCGGGGTACTATGGCGTTTCCGTATCCTCGAAGCCGTCCGTTGCGGTTAGCTCTTGCTGCACGAATTCCCACTTGTCCCAGCCCAGTGAGTGGTGGTCCCAGCTTGCGGGGAATCCCATGAGCCAACGGCTGAATGCCGGATTCAGGGTCGGGTATGCGGCGGGTTTTGCCGTCTGAGCAGTGGACGTAGTGCCCGCCTGTTCCTGGAGCGGCCTGGAATTCTTCCCGTGCTGGTTGCTCTTGGGGCTGCGGGTGTTCACTGCCGTCGGTGTTGCCCAGCCGGTCGTGTGAACATCCTGCACCAACGTCTCCCCGGTCTGGTTCGGCCCGCCCTTCGTGCCGTCCGTCGCTTTCGGTATGTGCCAGCCGGTGAATAACGCCTCCACTGTCCGCCCTGAATACTCTGTCTTGCGGTTCGTTGCCGCTCGGCTCGGTCGTGGTGGCCCGCCTGGTTCCGTAGTCTGTGGAGTCGGCCACCCAGTCAGTTCCTGCGGCCCCGGTTCCCTGCCGTCCATGAATTCCGCTGATCTCACCTTCTCGTTGGCTGTTGGAGTCCGCCACCCAGAACAACCGCTGTCGGATGTGCGGCGACCCCGTGCCCGCAGCGCACAGATCGGCGGCCCCGACGGCATAGCCCAATGCTTCCAGGTTAAGATGTACTCCAGAGAGCCATTCACGTCCAGCCTTTGAAGCAACCTGTTCTCCAAAGATCGTTGCAGGATGGCACTCGGCGATGAGTCGGAGAAATTCGGGCCAGAGGTGGCGCTCGTCGGCAGTGCCTTTTCCTTTGCCGGCTTGGCTGAATGGCTGACAAGGGCAAGAGCCGGTCCAAACGGAAGCAGCATCTGGCCATCCGGCCCACTTGAGGGCGAGGGGCCAGCCGCCGATTCCGGCGAAGAAATGGCATTGCGTGAATGCTTCGAGTCCATCGGGTAAGATCTCCGTGATGCTCTGGCCGTCAACGATACCCTGGGGCAGTTCACCGGCGGCTATCAGGTTGTTGAGCCATTCGCAGGCGAACGGTTCGTTGTCGTTGTAGTAGTTCATTTGACTCGGTACTCGAATACGTAAGCATCTTCCGGGGTGTGGTCAGCGTAGAATCCTCGCCACACCGCGGTTGCACGAAATCCCTGTTCTCGCCAAAATAGTTGGGCCGGTAGGTTCGTTTCGCGGACCTCAAGAGCGATTCGGGAACGTCTCTGGGGAGTCAGTTTGGCGATGAGTCTGTCCACCATTTGAGACCCGACCCCCTTCCGGAGACAATCGGCAGCCGTAGTAAGGTTGAGAACCTGATACTGGGTCTTGTAAAATTCGTAGACCATGAATCCGACAACCCGGTCTTTATGTTTGGCAACCACGCCGTTGCAATTGCGTTGCCTCAAGCAACGAATGAAATCTTCTTCCAGCCAGGGGAATTCAAAGCTATCGGCTTCAATAGCGAGCACCTCGGGCATGTCGCGGCGAATCACCTCCCGAATATGGACCCGTATTTTCTGCTGTTCAACCCTCGTTCCGTTACTTGTGATCTGCATCTCTATCCCTTTCCGAGGTTCCGGATGTAACACGCCACACATTCTCCCTTGACCGTCGCGCCGCACTTCCGGCACCACCTGGCTATACCCTTCCCGCTTGGCACCTTCAGTGGCCGCTGGACCCGGGGCTGCCCCTTTAGTTTTGCGATCCGCCGAACGCTTCCGCGAGACACGACCACTATATCGGCAATCCGTTGCTGAGAACATCCGCTGCCTACCATCGCGAGCACGGCCTCGATTTGCTGTTCTGTGATGCGTGGGGCCATCAGTCAGAATCCTCCAACTTTGCTAGCAAGATGCCATCGTCTTATGGGGCACCAAACGAACTCCGGAACCGTGCTGCCTGACGGTCGGCATATTGCTGGTTGCGGCTTCACCGGAATCCGGTGCTGAGTCTTCAGCCGGGCCAGGACCATGGCGCCGTCCAGTCGTAGTGGATTTTCGTTCATCAGTCTTCCACCTTTCTGGCATCGCAAACAAAGCCAACGCATATCCCCGGCCGTTCTCGGTCGTAAATTGCGCACTCCATATCGTCGGTAAGAAACACGCACGGGAAATCTTCAGCCACCGCCCCGAATTCCGTTCGGAGTCGATTCACCAGTGTGCTGAGCCAGAGCGGTGATTCTTCGCCGGGAATCAATGGCGGAATCAGACCATTGTGTATGCAGCATAGTCCGCATCGGGTGCAAGGCTTCGGCATCAGTCTTCCTTTTTGTGAGAGGTTCTGGGTGGGGTCATTGCCGATCGTCCTGCCAGCCGTCGTAGCTGCCCGGGCCAGGGGACCAGTCGTCTTCGCGTTCCTCTTCTTCTTCTTCCTCGTCGCCTCCCAGTTCAACCCGGCACACCAGGCATAGTATAGAGAACAAATCCAGCAAGGGCAGCCCGCAATGATAACATGTTTTGATGGGCATCACTTCACCTCCCCGGGTTTCGGTAGCTTACTCACCTTGTCCCAGACAGCATCCGGGACCTTCGACAGACGTTCGCTTCCGTCCTTGTTCACTGCCAGCCAGCCGCAAGCCTCCGTCCACTCGAATAGGTAGGATTTGGGGATGTGGTTGATTTCTACCGGCTCGTTTCCTATGCAGAGAATACCGTGCGAGTCGCCTTGCTTAAATGGTATGCAGGGCATCACTTCACCTTCCTTTTGTGTAGTCTATATAGTTTCCGTCCGCGTGTTGCCAGCACCACTTCCCGTGCGTTGCCCGACGGCTGCAACGGCATCTGGAATAGTGCAACTCGAAGCCATTCTTTCCCCGGCCGGTTCGCCGATACGTGTCGCGTTTCCAGATAGTGGCGGCACATCGCGAATAAGAATTCATCGCTCACCCTTTCTTTCTGGCTCAACTCCCGGTATCACCACGGGCGACAACCGCCGAGCCGCTATCCCGGGTCATCTGCGAGCTTGTCCCAATATTCCCGCGAATCAATACAGCCACCGCAGAACAAGTATGGTGGGTCGCCGTAGCCCAGGAAGCCGCCTGCGCTGTTTGCGTCGTAGAGTTCTTCGCATCGGTCACATCGCTCGATATGGTCGGGCAATTGTCGATGTAGCTCCTGGATGAAGTGCAGTACCGTCCACGCCTGGTCGGCGGTTAGTTTCGGGACGTGGTCCGGATCGATACGGTGTCCGTCCGGTACGACGCCTCGCAGGAATGCGAATACTTGCTCGCAAACTTCTAGGTCGCTGGGGTTTTTTATCATCTCTTCGTGTCCTCGTGACCCTGAATCACTATCGGCGACAACCGCCGAGCCATTTCCCGAGATAGCATTTCCTGGTAACACGTTGGCCCGCCGTAGAATCCGTGAGCGTGTCTGATGCAGACCGGAACGAAGTGGCGGGTTAGGGGCGGGCCGGTCATACGAAGAGAACCTCCTGCTCTAAGCGTCTGGCGGCTATCTCACAGTACTTCTCTTCAATCTCTATCAGAATCGCTTTTCGGCCGAGGTCCTTGCAGGCACGGCCAGTGGTTCCGGAACCGGCGAAGGGGTCGAGGATGAGAGCTTCGGGCGGGGCGAGTGCAGCGACGTGTTCTGCAATCAAGCCCAGCGGCTTTTGCGTTGGGTGTCCGTTCTTTCCTGGCTGTCCGTGCCGATAAGAATCGGCCACCCATACATTGGAACGTTTGGGGTTCGTATCGCCGAACCACGGAGAACCCCGATATCCATAATAAGCCAGCTCGAATCCGGAAGGCCACCAATTTCCCTTCCCGGCAGGCGGTGGGCATTTCTTCACCCATGCCGCTGGCTTGACGGTGAATCCGGCGCGTCTGGCTGGCTCTGAATATCGATCAGCAGAGTCAAACCCCGTCCATACGAAACATGATGCGGCCGGTTTGCATAGACTGAAACTCGCCGTCAATCCACTCCGAACAGCATCCACTACCGCCTGGCCATCCCAATCAAACTGGAGTCGTCGGCTACCTTGTCCCGGGCTATTCACTGCAACGCCAAATTGAACCACAATCCCATACGGTGGGTCCGCAATCACAACGTCCACGCTCCCCGCCTCCAGTAACGGCAAAATAGTTCTACAATCACCCAGCACTAGGGTAATCCCATCTCGGCAACCGCACTTTGAGTCACGATATTCTTGCCCGCATCGATAACAGGCCGGTAGGTTATTGCTCATGATTCGCCTTTATATCGATGAACCGCACTCATTTTTTCAATCTGTTCCTGAATAAACGGCTCTAATCTCTCTGCGTAAACCGAATCCATCTCGCCCGCCATTATTCTCTTCATCGCTGCAATCGTGTGGCATCGCTTGATGAACGTCCGGGGCTTCGTGTATCGCGTGATTCTGTAACTCTCGAAAGCCTTGCATAATCTGCTGTACCACTCACAGTTGACCGACAAGCAAACACGAATGTATCCCCTTGTCGCGATTCGATTTTGGCGACTTCGAGCCAGCCGGCTTCCAGTTCGTCGAGCATATATTGGGCGGCCTGTTGTTTATTCATTTTGTTTCGGATCACAATTTCGGACAATTTCCGCAACCCCGTCTCCCTCATCACCAAACGCATGTTCAAGCGCTTCTCGCCCAATCGCCTTACGTGCGGCAGAAACACCCTCGGGCGTGGTCGTGTCAAATGTAGCGATGGGCTTTGGGCCATCCGGGAACGCTTTCCGGTATGCCTTGTCGGCCTCGTAGGGACACTGGAGGCACCCGCTTCCGCTGCACCAAGGGCAGTCGCGGTAGACGCCTCGCTCGGGATCATATCTCATCGCTTCAGCGTCTGGTCGCATCGGTCGTTTCCTTCCTTAGTCGTGGCTATAGAGGGTGACGTACAAAACTCGGTGGCCAGCGTCATAGAAGCGGCGAAGCAGAAGGTTCATATTCCACGTAACCTGATGCCATCGCCATGTTCCAACGACTCTCCAATCGAGGCGACAATACTCCGGCTTGCGTAACTCAATTTGCCATGATTTTGGAGAGTTGCGGGTATCGAATTCCAGCGATATCTTGCCGGGCTTATCAACCCAGTATTTCCAGATGAATTCCGAGAGTACCCAAGCGTCCCACTGCCTCCGATAATACTCGTCTTCCTTGTCCCGCGTCAAGATCGGCGTTGTTCGCTGCATGAATTCACCTTTCTTCGTCAGTGGAATCCGGCATCTCGCGCCGTCGATCGGTCAGCCAGACGGCCAATTCCTGCATCCCGTCCGAATCAATACGCGGCCCCAACCCCGCATCGCTAGAGGTAAATATCACCTCACAGCCGACCACGTCGACGCGGAGCCATGACTTGGACTCAGGGTGGTCGAACACAATGAAGTTGTCGCCCTCTCGTGACGTCAACTTGCGGTCATTGAGTTTCTTTCGCTTCGCCATGGTCTCCCTCGCTTTCGTGGTTTCGGTTTTGTGAATTAAGAGTCAACGTGAATCACCACCGTCCGCGAGTCCTCTTCAAACCGCCGCAGCTTCTCCCGGTATCGCGACATATCGTCGTTCAGGAAGTGGACGGGACGAGTAGTCACCGCGCCGTCTGAATCGATTGCCAGTTGGCGGATGAATTCGGCCGTGTTGTCTGGGGGATTGTTCACCGCTATCTTTTACAGCTTGTCTTTCGTGTGTTCTTCGAGACGTGCGTTAAAATCCAATTTGTATTTCGTTACCCGAAGGCACTCATCCTTTACGTGCTGCGGCTGCTGGAATCCGCCGACGTACCACATCTCGTGGTGCTGTCTATCCTTCGGGTCCAGGCCCATGTCTCGGAGTACCAACTAGTGCCGCACACTTCGAGCATACAACTCGGCACGGCTTTTCGAAGATACCATCAGCCAATACTACGCCTCCATCCAGCAATAGCGACTTGCAATCATCGCAGCGGGGACAGTGTTTTGTGGCGTAGTTCACGTACTTTTTCACGTCGGTCCATCGCACCCACTTGCCTTTGGCCTTCTCTCGCACCCCGTTTGGGTTGATGAGGTAGCGTTTCATTAGCTCTATCTCCCTTGGTCTCGTTTGAATTCCTGTAGCTACGCCTCGCCCTCATCCGACAAAGGACACCATTCCGGAAACCCCGTCTTAGGCAGAGACCCATATTTATAAATACACCCTAAAGTCTCCCCCTCTTGGTTCGGGTCATAAATTAGAGTATTCGGACAATCAACCCTACACCCAGTCACTTGAATAGCGGGAGTTGTTTTTATTTGAGGTGTATTCATCAAAACAGTCTTCCTTGGTTAGGTCGTGCCCTCGGCCGCCATGTCAAGTGCCAGCCGAGTCTTCTCTATCAATTCCAATACCGGCATCCTGGCCCCGTAAGCGTGAACCAACATCCGATCGGCCGTGTGAATTATTGATCTCCTGATAGCGTGGTCCAGAAGTACCGTTGCATAGTGTTTCGCCAGTGAAGGCATTCCGCAGCAGTCCATCAGCTCAGCCAGGTACACCGTGTCGCCAACTCGTTCCACTTCCCCGTGTTCCTTCAGTCGGGCCATCAGTAACATCACGTCCACGCCGCCCGTCCCGCCAGCCCACATGTTCAGAAGATGTTCGTACAACCGGCCGTTTCGTCTGTCGTGGAAGTTCCCTGGATTGATCACGTTGGCCAACTCTCCGATGGTCTTGGGATGAATAATGAACATGCCTATCAGCCTACATTCAATTTGCAAGTCATGGGGTGGGCTCGAATCCAGTATTTCACTCAGACAACCCTTCTCAAGGAAACTACGCGCCGCCTCACGAACGACTACACGCCCCTCTTCTGTGTCGCGAAGCCATGCACGTACTCGGTCTAGCTTCTCTGTCATCGCGCACCGCTTCCTAAAATCACCAGATATTTATACGGGCACTCACTCCCAACAAAGGGTCCACCCCGTCGAAAATCGTTTTGCGTCCTCTGGCGTCTCTTCCATCCATCGGTAACGACTTTCTGCCAGCTTTGTTGGTTGTAACGAGGGCTTCATCCTCTCCCGTGTACGGTGCTGACTACCGCTTGCCCATCAAGGGGCTATAGCAGCCAGCTTCTAGTCTTCCACTTCCACTTGGTCGATCAGCAACTCTACCGTGTTCTCGAACGCTCGGCGAAGAACCTCTGGCGGAATGTTCACTGGGGTAACCTCTCCAGTCCGCGCCATGCCAGCCATTACGCAGTCGACGATATATTCCAGCACGTCGAGCAGGTTCACGTTGTCGGGTTCATCGTCGACATCGGCGAGGTGGTGACGGCTTATCTTGCGGTGGTTGTCCCACCATGTCGTCACGTCGAAGTTGGTGGCAAAGTCTCGGTGAAAACCCTCGATGTCGCTGAGCTTGTCGAAGTCGTGTTCTCCGGCTACAAAACCCAACCGGCCAGACAACCACATCATCCCCTTCGCTACGTCGACAATGTGGCTGGTGCTGGACTTCATCAGCATTTCCTGGGTGACGGTTTTGTAATCGCACGTTCGCGTGTCTGCGGTCGGGCTGCTCTTTATCTTGATCGTCATGGGCTACGTTCTCCAGGAAAAGAGCAAACCCCCCTACGCAAAGTAGATTACTGGAGCGCCCCGAAGGGGCTTCAGAACTTATACGCAGGGGGGCTGTATTCATGGTTAACTCCAAGTAATCTGCCCGTATCGTCTCACATCCTCGTCTGCCATTGCTTTGGTTCCTTTGCCAGTGTGGGCTATATCGGCTGGGGCGTCTATTCTCGCCGTAAACGTTCCAGAGCTACATCGCTGATTCTCTTGAGCCCGTTTGTTGAAAAGATCCATCCTTCCTCGATAGCGACAATCCACCGTCCTTTGACTTTGTCGACACCGACATTCTTCCAAAAATCATCTATGCAAAATACCTTCGACAATTCGCCACGGCTTCCGTCGGCTCGTTGGATCGCTCTGACTTCACCGTCAATCGACTTGCCGGTCTTGCTGCTCAGTTTTGGCAGCCAATAATCACCATGGCGGTCCTTTTTCCAGTGATTCCGGTCAGGCTCATGGGTAAACACAAACCCGAACGATCGTCGGCTAATACCATCTCCGGCCGCGAATCTGGCACGACTGCCTCCCACGCGACGAGACAGCCTCAGAAATGTTTCTTCTGCCATCTGGCGTTTTTGAAACCATGCCTCTATCTGTTTTATTAACCCCTGATCGACGACTTGGTAAAACATTGGGCTGTCCCCTGAATTCCTTTGTACACAACTTTCTAGTCTTTCCATTCACCGTCTTAGGTGACCAGCTTCATGTGTCTTCCGCTAGCCGCATTCATAAATTCCAGGCCGGCTGGATTGTAGCTCATGCGGCACCTTTTAGTTCCCCCACGAACGCAGTTGCCAGCCCGTCCAGGTAGGCACTCCAATGCGTGTCCTTGTTGGCGGAATGAAGCGCGTCGGCCTCCATCCATCCCACCCGGTCGGCATTCAGTTTGAACGATCGGACGGATTCCCGTGTCTCGGCCGTGTTTTCCATGTAGATCGCCAGAAGCCCGTTGGCTCGTCGCTGGAAGCCCGCCAGTGCGTCCGAGCCCATTAGTTGGTCCGCAACACACCTCAGGCTAAGGCCCGCCTCTGTGGCTCTCCGGGCGTTCTCGACGGTCAGGTCAGCGCCGTCCGGAAACAGCCTCTCGAATACTTCCCGCTTCGTGTTCGCGAATGCAAAACTGATGTCTGTGACTTTGATGTGCATGGGTTGGTTTCCTTGGTAAGAGGCTTTGTTAGTGTGGGCTATGTCAGCTAGGCTTAGCTCGCCTCTTCCGCCCGGTGAAGCACTGTCGGCAGGGCATCTGCTGGCGTGTCCCCTGTGACTTCCGGTTCCGGCCTGCGAGCGACAAACGTGAATGGCCGGGCTCCGCCGAATGCCCTCATACTGGCATCCCCGGGGTTTTGCCGATTGTCGCACTTCGGGCAATGGGCGATGTACGAGTTTTGAAAGAAGTCACGCCCCTTGGGAAAGTCCTCTTCGGGGCCGACGTGACCGCATTTGCTGCAACGTACTTCTCTAGCCATGGGTTCGTTTCCTTAGTAAGAGGGTGGTCTGTCTCAGCATGGAGCTACGTCGGCTGGGCTCCTAATCTTCCCACTCGAAAGATCGCGGCCTATTCTCTCTGTACTTTCGATCCTGGTAACCCCGGAACCAATAGCCCACGTAGTAAGAGGCAAAAGCACACAAGCCTGTAACGATAGGCGTAATCCAGTCTTCCATTATCGTTTCCTTGGTAAGAGGGTTGCTCAGTTTTGGAGCTACGGCTCTTAGACTTCCAGTCTGCCTAGGATGTCGTCCAACCGCTTTTCTGATACGGTGAGTTGGCCGGCGATATCCGACAGTTGTTTCTCGTAACAGCATCGCCCTTCAGGCTCACCGGGTTGCTTAGCCTCGCAAGCATCTCGGGCTATGGCGGAAATCGGGCGAAGGCCGTTGTCTAGCTTTGATTCCAAATCTTCAGACAGCTTGACCAGCCTCGCGGCTTGGTTTACCAAGTCTTGCAACATCCTCGGCACGGCTTTTTCACGTTGCGGTTTATCTGTTTCCATCAGAATTTCCCTTCGGGTCTGGTTGAAAATAATCAAACCCCCTTGCGTAAGTAGATACACGGAGCGCCCAGAGGGGCTCAGAACTTGACGCAAGGGGGCTGTTTCATGGTTACTCCAAGTATCTGCCCGTATCGTCTCACATTCAGCTTCCGGTGTCAAGAGGAATCCGCTTCAGCCGCTGCGTGTGTGTCGTGCGACTTGTATCCGCCGTTCTTCACTCGTATCCATACCGTGGGCAGTTCATGAAACGGCCGAAGTGGGATTACGTCACCGGGATCATCGCAAGCGATCACTGCCTCAATCGACTCAAATGGGAGCTGGTATGGGTCGCGCTCATCCCGATAGAAATGTGGGGTAGACAGCTTGCTGATAAGTTTCTGAAGCCGCTTGATTTCCGCTAACGCTTCGGAGAGTGTCATAGTGTTATCCTTTGTCAAGAGGAGTATTCAAGGATGCGTGCCGGGAGGGCTCCGCCAGGCCCCGGGCACCCACGGCAGGGGTTTAGGACTGCCGCAGAAGCCACTGGTACCCGTCACGGGGATTATTCGTCTGCCTTCTCGTCTTTTTTATCGTCAGGCATTTGGGACAGCATCTCTTTCATCGACTCGAATACCTTGCCCGCTGCTTCCTGGCAGTCGCAATCAAATCTCGACAGGGTTTCCGCTAAGTCGCACGCTGCCACCAACGCCTTAATGTCGGCCTTGGTTGGCTGGGGAATGAGTTTCTTTCCTCGGCACTTAATCCACATGGTCGTAATCTCCTTATTAATGCAACCTTGATTGATCTACTTCAGTACGCTTTCGGCTGAAGCTTCTTTCGTGTTTCCTTTAGGCATCTTCGATCTGTTCTCGTTCTCGATCGTAGTCTTCGTAGAATTGATAGACTCCCATTGCGGGTCTCCATGTCTCGGGTCGCTACGGTGAAGCCTTGCCGTCGCCGTCGCCGTCGCCGTCGCCGTCGCCGTCGCCGTCGCCGTAGCCGTAGCCGTAGCCGTCGCCGTCGCCGTCGCCGTAGCCGTAGCCGTAGCCGTAGCCGTCGCCGTCGCCGTCGCCGTCGCCGTAGCCGTAGCCGTAGCCGTCGCCGTAGCCGTAGCCGTAGCCGTCGCCGCCGCCGTCGCCGTCGCCGTAGCCGTAGCCGTCGCCGTAGTGGATATCAACCAGTGTGTTTTGTCCAGGCATCTTGGCTCACCTCGATCATGTGAATGATTTGCCCAACGCGGCATTGAACTGTACACGGAGCGCCAAGTTTTGTGTTGCCCAGCGGTCCATCCACCAATTGCCCAAGGTGGTTTGTCGTGCCCCACCTGACGATCGATCTTGCACCGTGGATCGTTACCACTGGATCGCCTTCCACGTCGACCCGGCCGATGTACACGAATCCCCGTTCTAAGACGACAATTTTAATCGGGCCAGAATCGCAAGCCCTGACATATCGTTCGCCATCAATGACTACTTCTGCTTTGCTCATAACGCTCTCCGTGGGTTAAGTTTCATCTATTCTTTCCGCTGTCAATGCAACCTTGATTGATCTACTTCAGTACGGGGACTCAACCGTTTCTCGTTCCTTCACCAAGTACCGCCCGCCATGCTTCCCGCCAGCGAAGAACGGGTAGAGAATAGCAGTCTTGCGGCCACCATCGTCGGATCCAAACTGAATCATGTTGTATCGGCACCCCGCCACGTTAATGGTTCTCGGCACGCGATGCGGTGTCCCTTGCTTCTCACAGTGGCGTTTGTAAATCCCGACGCACTGCTTCCACGTTCTCCCTGAACGCGATGCGGCATACAATGCCGACACCATCAACTCTTCCGCACTCTTGACCTTGGCTGTCTTCACCTTCCGCTTGAATTCCTTGAGTTCCGAGCCGTCGAATTCCAGCCCCTGTCCCCGTCGTTCGCGTGGCGTGGGTTCGTATCCGCAATGAGCGCACAGCCCGCCGCGGTAGATGGCCGAGCACTTCGGGCATTCGATGGTTGGCCGGGCGCCGGCCTCGCCTGGATCCTTGGTCGTGATGTCCAGGGACCAGTCTCGTGGGTCTTCAAAGAACCCCAGCCTTTTGATATTCCCCCCATGATCAATCAGGCAGCAATCTCGTTTTTCAGGGTACTTTTCAGGGTGGAACCGAGATCCGCGTCCAACCTTCTGAAGGAAGGCTTTGACTGAAGCTATGGCCACGCATAACTGCACGCACGATATAGAGGGAATGTCCGTGCCTCTGCCGACGAGGTTCACATTGCAAAGGTAGTCGATGTGATGGTTGTTTAAGTGTCGGTAGGCATCACTCCGTTCCTCGTCTGGAGTGTTGGCATCGACGTAGGCTACTTGCAATCCGGCCGCCTCTAGTTTGGCCATGGCGTCTCGGGCGTGAGACCGTCGCGGGAAGAACCCCACGGTCGGCCTGCCCTCAGCAAACTTCTTCCAGTCTCGCACGAGATCTCCGGCCAGACCGTCCATCGCTTCGCACTCTGACTTGTGCGTGAATTCCCCGCCGCGCTTCACGAGTACCTCTAGTTTCCCCTCAGTGGCCCGGAAATACCTGAATGGACTGAGGTAACCGTTGGCGATCAGCCATTCCGTGGAAGGCCCCTGTACGATCTCCTTGTAAACGTCGGCCAGACCATTTGCCTGAGGGGTCGCCGTAAGTCCAATTCCATATGATGGATGCAGACTAAGTTCTTCGCGACGAGCATCGTGGTACTGAAGGAAGCGGGCAAACTTAGGCAAATGCGAATCTGCCTCGTCGTGGATAATGAGGTCGAACGTAATGTCAGACGGGTACTCTCCGTTATCAATAAACCAACTCAGCATAGTATCGATGGATGCGACTTGAATTCGTCGGCCATAGGCTGTGTCCCGACCAGACATAATAATTCCATGCGGCAATTCAGGATCTTCGCTGAATGACTCCGATGCGTTGCCGACTAATGGTCTTCCTTGCACGACGAAAAGACTCTTGCCGCTTGCCATTTCTCCCGCTTGTCGATTTGCGCTAGCCCCAAGAATCCACTTGGCAATTCGCGTCTTTCCGACACCACACCCTGCACACATGATAACCCGTCGGCGCCGAGCCACTGCGTCGCGCGTTTGGTCGCGGATGTCTTCCTGATGTTCGTACAGGCTTGGGAGGATTATCTGCATTACTTACCGTATGCTCTGCTGCGAGTGCAAATGAGTTTCACGATTTTGCGACCCGGGTGCCCTGGGTGAGTGTCCTCGTGAAGTGTTTCCAGGGGGCACTCGTTGCAATATACGTCGACCCCGCCCTTGTATGGGCACCATTTCGGTTCAAGCAATTGCAAGCAGTAAGCCAAAGCGGCCTGCGCCGCTACTAGATCATCCAGCGGCACTAGGTTTTGGCGTTCTTCCTCGGTCAGTAGGTATTGCATTATTTCCATCCATTCGCTATCTTCAGAACGGGCTCGCCAGTCGACGTTCCCACTCGGCATCCCACTCATCTCTGGTCATTCCAGAAATGCGAAGTTGTTCCTGGATTTGTTCCTCGGTCAGATATGGCCGAGGGTCCTCCCCCAAAGTTGCCGCCATCTCTGCACCGATGTCTACACTTCCGAATGGCCTTGGCTGTGTCATTTCCACCCCTTTGCTGTCTTGAGTAACTGCTTGCACGTCTTAATCGCTTCGTCGTGCTCGGGTTTCGCGAGTATGACTTGCAGGTCGTCAAACGCCCGCATTAGTGCCTCTACCGTCTTCACGGTCTTCTGCCGTTGGGTCGTAATGCGATCCTCGTCAGCGTCTCCAGCGGGCTCTCCGTGCGGATGGCGGCACTTGGCGCACGAAACGCCGTCTTCGTCGTCCTTCCACTTGGCACCGGCGCAATTCGGGCACTTGCCGAGGTCAGGCTTCGCCGGCGTGATCTTCAGCTTGGCCATTGCAGCCGGTACGGTCTTGGATTTCTTCTCCCCGATGTGGGCCACGACTTTTAGTTGGTCCTCTTCCGGAAGGTCGCCCAGTTTGTCAAGCTGGGTCTGATTGTTGGCAATGGGGTTCCCGTCAAGCTGGACGGCCACCCGGTCGGAAATGCCCTCCGCCGGCTTGGATTCGACGTCGATAGGTTTGTCGGGCTTCGGCTTCGGTGTCTTGGGTTTGGCTGCTTTTTTCGCCGCTTTGGCCGCGCCGTCGAGTGTGCCTTCGAGCATCAAAACCGCCAACTGTGTCGTTTTTGGAAGGGCCTCCACGTGCTTGGCAAACTGCATATAACGCTGTGCGGTCCTTAGACTTGGGGCAAATAACCGCTCGCACTCATCCTCCCACCTCCCGGGGGGTACCGCCTTCTTTGCCGCCAGTAACTCCTGGCCGGTTTCCAGTGCGTGCTCGGACGCCGATGCCAGATGTTCGGCGACGTACCCGTGGAGGACATTTGCCTTGCGGAAATGGTCGTGTACCTCGACCGGCAGTGCTTCCTTGTCAACCATTGTCCAAATCCTCCCGATTGTAAGCCTCCCAGTCGGTATGTGATCCATTCCTCAATTCAACTCTTTCGCACATTTCGTGACAACCGATTCCAGTGGTCACCGGCTCCCATTTAGTGCCTTTCCAGACAATGGCAAACTGGTGGAGAGTATCAAGAGTCACTGAAATTAGCTTCCCTGCCTGCACCCTCTTCTTCACGTGATGACAGAAAAAAAACTGCCCCTTCACCCACCGCTCATCCGCGCCGAGACTTCCCCGGAGAGCCTTCGCTTCGGCACAGTAAGGACACTGAAAGTGACTTGGGATTGGAAACGGGCTGGCTGTCTTGGTCATACGGTCACCTCAGGAAAACAGCAGCCTCCCCACGCGGTTAGACACAACGTACGGTCAGAACGACCTTAGATGTCCGCGTGAGGAGGGCTGTGTTCATGATTTGATTTTGCCTTTACGTTATGTCTTGACCATACTCTACCACGTCGGCTAGAGCGAGTCAAGGTTATTTTGCCCCAGTGACCAGTCCTTGTGCTTTCGTCCGGACGTGGGAACAGTAGCCACAGCAGTATTCCTCCTGCGATGGTGTCACGAGA
>SDBT01005095.1_pt1 | contig 22157 bp, 13 predicted proteins | sample 2277101 | NCBI WGS metagenome assembly SDBT01 (sample SAMN10404973, study PRJNA504765) | marine sediment metagenome | isolation source: marine sediment core GS10_PC15, 103 cmbsf | place: Arctic Ocean: Southern Knipovich Ridge | collected 2010 | reverse complement strand
TTGGGGCTCCTGTTCTTTTTACGTGTTGCCGGGAAAAGCTTCTTTGGTGGAGTTTCACCACACAAAAGCCTGTGCACCAAGGCACGTTTTCGGCTGACAAGGTTCCCAATCTTTTTCGTAAGTGTGGTAAAGATTTTGCGCCAAATAAAATCTACCGTGCCAAGAATCTCGGGCGGCTTTATGACAAACAACAACTTCATTTTGTCGATGCTGGGTTGATGCAACCGCTTGAGGATGAAATGGGTGAGAGGCTGGGCAAGTTGATGCATCGCGTCTTGAATTTGCTTCGAGAGGGTTTTACAGAGAAGCAACGTACTAAAAAAGAAAATCAACACTGGATATTTAGGGCAGGATTTTGGCTTCTCTGTGCAAAGATTCTTCAAGATAAAAGTGTGAAGAATTTTAAGCGGCTAAATATAAATGACATTGATGCAGTTATTTACGCTGTTGCCACTCATTACGGAGCACGCGAACAAGTAAAGATTGAGACTCAAAAGAAAAGGCGTGTTCTTGAAAATGCAGCGAATGAAGTCGGCAAATTCCCATCTTTGCAGAATTTGACAACAGAAGCCTTTGGTTATATGTATGAGAATGTTTTCGTGGATGCCGATTTGCGGGTGGCATTAGGGATTCATGGAACACCATCATATCTTGTGGATTATATTGTGTGGCAACTCTGGCCTTGGATTGAACGTATCCCTGAAGACAAACGAGTTGTCCTTGAGCCTGCGTGTGGGCATGCTCCGTTTCTCACGGGTGCCATGAGAGTGCTTAGAGAGCTTTTTTCTGGAGATATAAAAGAATTTCACATATACGCAAAGAGACAACTTAGAGGAATCGAGGTAGATCCTTTTGCAAGAGAAATTGCACGGTTGTCACTGACATTAGCTGATGTTCCAAATCCAAACGGTTGGAAATTATTGTCGAGAGACGTTTATGAAGAGAGCGTTCTGACAGGAGCAGCCAGGAAAGCAACGATTTTGTTGTGCAATCCACCATTCCAGAATTTTAGCGAAGCGGACAAGGCGTATTACAGAAAAAAGGGTGTTCACTTAGAATATAATAATAAAGCTGTTGAGATTTTGTGTCGGACATTGCCCTATATGCCGCACGGTTCCGTATTTGGCATCGTGTTGCCTCGTGGTTTTCTTGATAGCAAGAATGCCACTCCCCTGAGAAAGATGATGACCGAGGAGTTTCAGCTTAGCGAAATATGCCTACTTTCAGATAAGGTTTTTGAGTTTGCTGATCACGAATCAGCTGTAATCCTGGGAAGAAAGCAGATGCCTAAGAAAACTCAGAAAACCCAAATAGTACGAGTTAGAGAAAAGGATCACAACGCCTTCAAAGAGAGATATGCTGCTCCCCGTCTAAATTTTGAGCAAGTGAATTTCCGATCGCCTAATTTTAGCCTATTTGTTCCGGAACTAAACGAAATTTGGGAATACTGTAAGAGTTTTCCAAGGCTCGGAGATGTCGCCGATGTGGGTAAAGGATTTGATTTCAGAGGAAAAGATATAAAGAATGGCGTGATTAAGTTTGACACAAGGAGGTTCAGGGGCGGGACAATAGGATTTAAAAACATCGAAAAGAATCTTAAGATAACCGATCTTCCTAAAGAATATTATTTAAACCTTAGCTCCGACGCCGTAAAAAGCTCCCGAAGGGGCACTACAACGGGCACTCCTCAAGTACTGCTTAATTATGCTCCTGTAGGAAGAGGGCCTTGGCGGGTGAAAGCATTAATTGATGAGAAAGGCCATCCATTTAGTAGTAGCTTTTTAGTTGCTCGTCCACAAAATACAGATTGGACTCTTTGGATTCTATGGGGGATATTAAACTCACCTTTTGCTAACGCTTATGTTTATTGCCATAGTACCAAACGCACTATAGGCACAAGTAGGATCAAAGATTTACCAACCCCAAAGGTTGGCACAGGAGAATTATATGGTCTGGATAGATTGGTTCGAGACTACTTCGCATTGTACACTGCCGAAGACAGCCTTTTGATAAAAAGTGTAAGTCGTGAGGAGGCTCAAAAGAGATTGCTTGCAGTTGACGCAGAGGTGTTGCGTCTTTACGATCTGCCGCCGCGATTGGAAAAGCAATTGCTGGATTTATTTTCAGAATGTCCACGAAAAGGTGTTGATTTTAAGTTCGATCGTTATTACCCAAAAGGCTTTGGCTCATATATCCCCTTGCATATGTTCATATCGGAAGAATTCCAGAACTCCACTGTTGAAAATGTCTCGAAATGGGTAGAACAAAACAGAACACCAGATGCAATCAAGGCTTTTGATAATGCAGTCAGATCCTTTGAGGACGATTGATTAATGAAGGTTTATCTGCTTGACACCAATATCTGGTCGGACTGGTACAGGGGAGAGACTTATATTGACAGAAATATAAGCAAGCTATTGGAAATGCAGAATTTTCTGAACATGTCCTTTGTTTCACTTGGCGAGTTTGCGCATGGTTACTATTTGGACAGCTCATTTGACAGGAAAAATTTCGAGAAATTTCTCAAAAGTATAGATTTTGAAGTCTATCGGAATGTTGATGATCACACATTGGAAATATATGGGAAAGTTCGGGCAAAATTAGCTAAAAAATACGCCTATAATAATAAAAAAGCAAAGTGGTTGGAGGAGATGAGGGATCCGGTTTCGTCCAAGAAACTTGGTATTCAGGAAAATGACCTTTGGATAACAGTTCAGGCAATAAATTATGGCGCGACACTTGTTACCGCCGACAAAAAAATGAAACGTATCTTCGATATAATACCAAAAGAGTACCTTGGAAACGAAGAAGATGGTTTCTATTACGATGTGTGGGATAAAACGTAAAAAGAACTTCCGTACATCACGATACACAAAGGGAAGCAATTAGCTGATCAAAGATTTAATAACCAAATCAGCCAGGTCGTCAAAGCCGGAAGCAGCGGGGCAAATCCTTTCAAGGGTTATTGCTCCTGCTAAGATTGACATTAGCAATCGCGTCTGGGTCTTCGGGTCTAATTGAGTGGAAATCTGGCCTGCTGAGCGATGACGAGTGGGGGTGCAGTTATCCTTCGCACGAGGCTACGTCGGGACACATTTCGCTATGCTTAAATGGGGCTAAAAGGCACATTTTTCACCTCATTTTTTTGCAAATTAAGGGGTGAAATTTATTGACTTTTTTGGAGTTTGGGTGTACCATAAAACCGGCTAAAATTACGGCTGGCAGGGGCCGGGCGGCGGCAGTAAAAGAAACGATAAATTATTCAGGGAAACGCGAAAAATATGGACACTGAGAAGCAACAGGCCGAGCAGTTTGAGGAGATGCGGATTCTTGACGAGCTGAAGAATTCGTATCTGAATTACGCCATGAGCGTCATCGTAGCGCGGGCTCTTCCGGACGTACGGGACGGGCTAAAGCCGTCGCAGCGGCGGATATTAGTGGCGATGAATGACCTGAACCTCGGGCCCAGGAGCAAGCACCGCAAATGCGCCAAGATTGTCGGTGATACGGGCGGTAACTACCATCCACACGGCGACCAGGCCACGTACGGCACGTTGGTTCGGATGGGGCAGGACTGGAGTATGCGGCGGACGCTTATTGACCCGCAGGGCAACTTCGGCAGTATCGATGCGGACCCGCCTGCGGCGATGCGGTACACCGAGGCGCGGATAACCGAGGCGGCAACGGAGATGCTCGAGGACCTGAATCGCGATACGGTCGATTTCGTACCGAACTACGACGAGACACGGACCGAGCCGGTTGTTTTGCCAGCCAAGTTTCCGAATTTATTGGCCAACGGTGCAAGCGGCATAGCCGTTGGGATGGCAACGAATCTCCCGCCGCACAACGTGGGCGAGGTTTGCGATGCGCTGGTGCTGATGATCGAAGACCCCGAGTGCGGATTCAAAGACATCATGGAGAAACTGCCCGGCCCGGACTTTCCCACGGGCGGCACCATCTGCGGCCGCAAGGGTATTATGGACGCATACGTCACCGGGCGAGGCCATCTGAAAGTTCGCGCGACAACCCAGATCGAAACAAAGGCCAAAGGCAAAGACCGCATCATCATTACCGAGATTCCCTATATGATTGTAAAGACGAACATTGTCTCGAAGATTGCCGATTGTGTGCACAACGGCCAGATTGGAGAGATTGCCGACGTTCGTGATGAGTCGGACCGCAAAGGGATGCGGATAGTCGTTGAGCTTAAAAGAGATGCCGATGCCAATGTTGTGCTGAACAAGCTGTTCAGGTTTACGCCTTTGCAGAGTACGTTCGCGATAAACAACGTGGCCCTTGTCAATAAGCGGCCTGAGACGCTTAACATCAAGCAGATGCTGAAGCTTTTCCTTCAGCACCGCCGCACGGTCGTTCGCAGGCGGAGCAGGTTTCTTCTTAAGCGCTGCCGGAACCGGGCCCATATTCTCGAAGGTCTGATCCTGGCGGTCAGCGATATCGACGAGATTATTTCCATTATAAAGAAATCGCCGGACACGCCGACGGCGAAGCTGAACCTGATGAAAAAGCCCCTGAGGCTCGCCGAGACTGCGACACTTAAAAAGATATTGCCCGAAAGCTTCGTCTCGGAAAAGACCAAAGAGGAGCATTTTCTCACGGGGCCGCAGGCCAATGCGATTTTGACGATGCAGTTGCAAAGACTGACGGGCCTGGAAATCGAGAAATTAGCTAAGGAGTACTCCGAGCTTATCGAGCGGATCGCCGGCTATGAAGCCATTTTGAAAGATGAGGCGTTGCTCTTAGATATTATTCGCGAGGACATTTACGAGATCAAGGAGAAATACGCCGACAAGAGGCGAACGGTTATTACCACCAACGACATCGAAGATTTCAATGCTGAGGACCTTGTCGCCGAGGAAGAAGTGTTAGTGATGATAAGCCACAGCGGGTATATCAAGCGAATGCCGATAGACACTTATCGCAAACAGGGCAGGGGCGGCAGGGGTATCATCGGGTCAGCTACGAGGGAAGGTGACTTCATTGAGGATATATTTACGGCTTCGACGCTCGATTATCTTCTGGTCTTTACGAGTCGCGGCATCTGCCACTGGATCAGGGTCTATGGGATTCCAAGTATGTCGCGGCAGAGCAAGGGGAGAAATATCGTAAATCTTTTGCGTCTGCGCGATGAGACAATCACCTCGATAATCAATGTTCGCAATTTTGACGACAGGCAACTCGTGATGGCGACACAAAACGGACTCGTCAAAAAGACTGTTCTAAGTGCCTATGGCAGGCCCAGGGCCAGCGGTGTCATCGCAATCAAACTCGACCTGAATGATGACCTGATCGGGGTTGCTATTACCAGCGGCGCCGATGAGATTATCCTGGGCACGCGGGAAGGTATGGCGCTAAGATTCGGCGAAAAGCAGGCCCGCTCGATGGGCCGGGTGAGCAGGGGCGTAAAGGGTATCAAACTGCGCTCTGGTGATAAAGTCGTGGATATGGTGATACCGCGCAAGGGGTCAACGCTGCTGACGGTGTGCGAGAAGGGTTACGGCAAGCGGACGAGTCTGGAGGATTACCGGCCGCAGAAGAGGGGCGGGCTGGGCCTGATTAATATAAAGACGACGGCGCGAAACGGTAAAGTTGTCGCGCTAAAGGCGGTTAACAGCAGTGATGAGCTTATGATGATTACGGCCAAGGGCATGATCGTGCGCACGGGCCTTGACGAAGTGCGCGCTATCGGCAGAAATACGGCTGGGGTGCGGATGATAAAGCTAAAGGCTGGGGATAAACTCGTCGCCGTCGAAAGACTCGTTATCGAGGACGACGAGCCGGAGACAACACAAACCGCCGCTGAGGCCCAAGAGCCGTCACTTGAGGAAAAACGCAAGGTAACAAAGAGGAAAAAGAAATCACCTAAGCCGAAATAGTCGTTAGTATCTTGTGAATAGTGAATAGTTGGGGGAATCGCTGCGCGATGCTGTTTTTTGGCCACAGAGAAAACAGAGATAACACAGAGATAAGATATTTTTAACCGCGGAGTACGCTGAGTTCGCAGAGTTTTTTAGCCACGGATCCGCCGTCGCACGAGGCTATGGCGGGACAAGTTTCGCAGATTCACGCAGATTTGGCTGGCTTTGCGTACTTGCCGGGAGCTTTCTTTGGTGCGAGCACTACACAAGCTACCGCCCGTGTCCGCAGGAGCATTTTTCAATACTCCTTATTTTGAAGCCAGCCGGGGTGAAGGGTATAGAAGTGCAGAGTTGCAAAGGATCTTCAGAAACTTCGAACATTCCTTCGGCAACTTCGACTTTGCTCAGTATAAACAAGCTCCCTTCGATAAACTCAGGGCAAGCAGGACAGGTTTTCACTGATTAACACTGTTTTCTTTAATAAGTTCTTTAGACGCAGATTTCGCAGATTCACGCAGATTTGGCTGGCTTTGCGTACTTGCCGGGAGCTTTCTTTGGTGCGAGCACCACGCAAGCTACCGCCCGTGTCCGCAGGAGCATTTTTCAATACTCCTTATTTTGAAGCCAGCCGGGGTGCAGAGTTGCAGAGGTGCCTTCAGGCGCGAAAATTTTTAACCGCGGAGTACGCTGAGTTCGCAGAGTTTTTTAGCCACGGATTTCACGGATTGACACGGCTTTGGCTTCACTGTGCGATTTTGTAAATCGCTGTTCGGTCAAAGCCACAAACCACAGGCCTGCAAGTTAATGTCGAGAAAAAACCGGCTCTATGACTTTGCCGGTAAAATGAGCACAAAAAATAGTGAGAAAATTGCGAAATAGTCCTTGCAATTGGAGGGGAAATCTAATATCATTGCAGTGGTTCGCAAGGTGGGCAAGATGCTTTTTTCTGCCTTTAAGGCGGTTGCCCACGCTATTGGTGTTCATCTGACCGTAGGAGGCGCGACATGAAAAAGGCTGCGGTTCTGCTTTCTATTTTATTATCCGCCTTGGCTGCCTATCCATCGGCTGACATTACTGGTGACTGTTGTGTCGATTATGAAGATTTCGCCATAGTGGGCGAGTGGTGGCTTCAAGATTGCAACTCATTCAACAGCTTCTGTGGTGGGGCGGATTTTGACTTATCCAGCAAGGTTGATGCGAACGACCTTGCAATCTTAGCCGCCGACTGGTTGGAAAATTATGCGTTCGTAACGACTTGGAACACGAGCCTTAGGCCCGGCACGGAGGTTACCCTGGCACTGGCCGGGGAGGTGGATGCTACTATCTACTGGGGGGACAGCAGCGATGCTGAACATGTAACTACACCCGGCCCACATGTGCACGTCTATGGTACCAATGGAGTATACAAAGTTTCGGTTACCGGCAGTGTAGGGGCGTACAACAGCTATGACAACGGCGGCGCGATTTCCGAGCGCCAAAAGCTGATAAGTGTCGACAACTGGGGCGGGCTCGGATTTACCAGTATGTACGGTGCGTTCTATGAGTGCTCGAATCTAGTTTCAGTACCGACTACTTCGGACGGTATTGAAGCCGTCATCGACATGAGCTATATGTTCTACTATGCGTCGGTGTTCAACCAGGACATCAGCGGCTGGGATACCTCCAGCGTTACCGACATGAGCTATATGTTCCGCTATGCGGACTCGTTCAACCAGCCAATAGGCGACTGGGATACCTCTAATGTCACCGACATGAGCGAGATGTTCCACCATGCGTGGGTATTCAACCAGGATATCGGCGGCTGGGATACCTCTAATGTTACCAACATGCACGGGATGTTCCACTATGCGAACTCATTCAACCAGGACATAGGCGGCTGGGATACTTCAAGCGTCACCGACATGAGCTATATGTTCTCCAGTGCATCGTCGTTTAACCAGGATATTAGCGGCTGGGATACCTCCAGTGTTACCGACATGAGCTGGATGTTAATCAGTGCACGGCAGTTCAACCAGCCAATCGGCGGCTGGGATACATCCAGCGTCATCGACATGAGCCAGATGTTCTCCAATGCAGCCTCATTCAACCAGGACATCGGCGGATGGGATACATCCAGCGTTACCGATATGGGCGGGATGTTCGGCGGTGCGGACTCGTTCAATCAGGACATTGGCGGCTGGGATACATCAAGTGTCATCGACATGAGCTGGATGTTCTACGAAGCGGACTCGTTCAACCGAGACCTGTCCGGATGGTGCGTCACGAATATTTCTTCTGAGCCGTACAATTTCGATATAGGAGCATCGAGTTGGACTCTGCCCCGTCCTGTCTGGGGTACCTGCCCCTTCGTAACGACCTGGGATACGAACCTCGCATCTGGAACAACGGTTACCCTTGCGCTGGCTGGCGATGTGGACGCCACTATCTACTGGGGCGATGGCACCTTCACCTACGCAAACAGATCTGCTCCGCATGTGCACGAATATGGTACCGATGGGGTCTATACCGTCTCGGTCACCGGCAGTATTACGGCGTACGACAGCCTTTTAAGGGGCGGCGCGTATTCAGAGTGCGATAAGCTCGTCAGCGTAGATAACTGGGGGCAAGTGGGATTCACCAGCATGTACCGTGCGTTCTCTAACTGCTCGAATCTCGTTTCGGTACCGGCTACTTCGGATGGAATTGAAGCCGTCACCGACATGAGCTATATGTTCCACGATGCATCTTCGTTCAACCAGGACATCGGCGGCTGGGATGTCTCCAGCGTAACCGACATGTACTCGATGTTCAGCAGTGCGTCGGCGTTCAACCAGGACATCAGCGGATGGGATACCTCCAGCGTTACCGACATGAACGGGATGTTCTACAATGCGTTGGCGTTCAATCAGGATATAAGCGGCTGGGATACCTCCAGTGTGACAGATATGAGCTATATGTTCCGCTCTGCGTGGTCGTTCAACCAGGCAATAGGCAGCTGGAATACTACAAGCGTCACCGACATGAGCCATATGTTCTTCTGGGCGTCGGCGTTCAATCAGACAATAGGCGGTTGGGATACATCGAACGTCACCGACATGAGCTATATGTTCGAATATGCGTCCGTATTCAACGGTAACATCGGCAGCTGGAATACCTCCAGCGTCACCGACATGAGCCATATGTTCAGCAGTGCGGACGCGTTCAATCAGACAATAGGCGGTTGGGATACCTCCAGCGTCACCGACATGGACTTGATGTTCGTAGGTGCGGACTTGTTCAACCAGGACATCGGCGGCTGGAATACCTCTAACGTCACCAGCATGCGGCAGATGTTCTCCGTTGCGCGGTTGTTCAACCAGGATATAGGCGGCTGGGATACCTCCAGCGTCACCGACATGTACTCTATGTTCAGCAGTGCGTCGGCGTTCAACCAGGACATCGGCGGCTGGGATACCTCCAACGTCACTAGCATGAGCAAGATGTTCTGGGGTGCGGCCTGGTTCAACGGTAACATCGGCGGCTGGGACACCTCGAACGTTACCAACATGAGTTATATGTTCTACGCTGCATATGACTTCAACCAGGATATCGGCGGCTGGGACACCTCCAGCGTCACCGACATGAGCTATATGTTCCGATGGGTGGAGTTGTTCAACCAGGACCTGTCCGGATGGTGCGTCACAAATATTCCTTCTGAGCCGACTGATTTCGATTACAACGCCTTCAATTGGACACTGGCTCGGCCGGAGTGGGGAACCTGCCCGCTTAATATTGGATTATCTTTGAACAAATCCTGGATGTATCAGAATTTACCTACAGCAACTGCTTCCAATTTGACAGCCAACCTTTCAATCTTTTACGATCCGGAAAGCAACACCAGCTACACATACGATTGGGAAATAATTTTGCCGGACGATGTAACCGCAGCGCCCGCGATAACAGCCGGCGGCGGATTTAGCGACCCATGCTGTACGTTCGCGGCACCTTCCTGCAATGAACCAGACGGTCTGTCGGACTCAGGTCAGGCCATTACTGTAAGGGTAACCGTCACGGGCGCAGATTTTGGCAACTCGGCCCAGGCCGAGGCCCAGTTCGGTATAGCGCTTCTTGGTGACGTCAATAATGATACGGGGGTAAATGTTACCGACCGTATCATTATGGACACCTTCTGGCGGACCGGTTCGGCAGAACCTTTTACATTCAGAGACTGTAATATTGACTGCAATGGTTACGTCAACGTCGTCGATCGCATAATAGCAAGTGAAATCTGGCGAGGCAACCTCGGCTCCGGCTCGGTAAGCAATCCATGCCCGTTGCGGTGATTTGGGGGGAAAATGGAATTTGTGTTAGGGCTTTGTGTGCTGTAATATGGGGGTATGGCGGTCAAGGCCAAGAAAACCAGGCAATGTGCAGAAAGTATCTGCGTTATATGCGGCAAGGATGAGTTTCTTGTAGCCAACCAGTGCGAGGCAAGCCTGGATGAGCTATTGACGGCGGAGCAGCGGCCGATGTGCCTGTATCAGCCCAGGGCGGAGGAGGCGGCTGTTGCGGATGTATTAGATGAGTTGCGGACACTGCCGTTTTTGGCTGACAGGCGGGTGGTGCTGATAAAAGATGCGGATAAATTCATTTCGGCTAATCGCGAGACCCTTGAAAGATATTTTGACGAGCCCAGCCCGACGGGTGTGCTGATTTTGACCGTGCCAACCTGGGCGGGTAACACGAGATTAGCCAAGAAGCTCCCGAAGGTCGGCAGAGTCATCAAGGTAAGCGATATTGCCCGGGGCAGGCTCGGCAGTTATGTGGCTGACTACGCGAGGCGGGAGCACTCAAAGGATTTCGGCCCGGGGGCGGCGCAGCTTTTGGTGGAGCTTGTCGGTGATGAGCCGGGCAGGTTATGCAGCGAGGCTGATAAGTTGGCGATGTATGTCGGCGAAAAGAAAAATATTACCGTCAAGGATGTCGAGGCGCTGATAGGTCATAACAGGATGTTCGGCGCCTTTGCGGTGATTGACGCGGTTACCGACGGCAATATTGGGGCGGCTGTCGAGCGATTGCGAAACATGTTTGCAACAGACAGGCAGGCTGAATTTCGCGTAGTCGGGGCGTTCTGTTATCATTTCCGCCGACTGTTCAAGGCGAGGGTGCTGCTCGATGAAGGGGCCGGCAGAAACCAGATAGCAAGACAATTGGGCCTGTGGGGCAATGTGGACGGGTTCTTCAGTCAGTTGTCGAGGATGAGTCTGGAAGGCATAGGGGACGTGTTGGCCCAATTGGCCCGGATAGATTATCAGGTAAAGACCGGCCAGACGGACGTTAAAATCGCACTCGAACAGTTGGTCCTGAGCTTAGGGAGCAAGACCCGTCCAGGCCGACAGGCACCAGGTACTTCGCGCAACCGTGCAAACTGAGCGCTACTTCATGTCAGATACGATGCCCAGAGCTCACTTTTTAGCGGGGGCGAGGTACTGGAAGAACTCCGAATCGCTCGGCAGAATTACGGTCGTGTCTTTTCTCAGTGATTTGGTATAGGCCTCAAGGGTTCTGACAAAGGCATAGAATTCGGGGTCCCGCTCATAGGCATGGGCGTATATTTTTATGGCCTCGGCGTCGCCTTCACCTTTAAGTTTTTCGGCTGTGCGATAACTTTCGGCAAGGAGAATGACTTTTTCCTTGTCGGTTTTTGCGCGGGTCTTAAGTGCTTCCTCTTCACCCTCGGAACGGTATCTCTTTGCGATTCTCTGTCGTTCGGCCTGCATGCGGGCGAAAACCGAGTGGGTAACCTCCTGAGGAAGGTCGGCCCGCTTTATTCGAACGTCGATTACCTCGATACCGTATTCTGAAGCTTTTTCGTTGCACTGCTTGCCGACCTTTTCCATAATGGACGCACGGTTCTTCGAAATAATGTCAATCATTTCATGGCGGGCGAGTTCCTCACGAATTTCCGAAAAGACGATGTCGTCGAGTCTGGATTGCGCGCCGAACTGTGTGCGTACGGTCTGGTAGAACTTCAAGGGGTCGACAATTCTCCATCGGGCGTAGTTATCCAGCATAAGGTGCTTTTTGTCACTGGTGATAACCTTCGCAGCGGCCGAATCGTATTCGAGTATCCTGTCTTCGAATTTGTGTACCTTCTGAATAAACGGAATCCTGTAATTAAGGCCGGGCTCCTTTATGGTTCTGACGTATTTGCCCAATTGGGTAACGATGGCCTGCTCTGTTTCATCGATGGTGAAGAATACGCCGGCCGTCAGGACAAGAGCGGCTGCAATCACAACTATTACTGGAATCATTTTGGGATTCATCTGGTTTGGCCCCTTTCATCTAAAGGTAAGAGTTGGAGCAAATTACCACCGGTATCGGAATCTATCACAAATTTGCGGATATCCGGCAGAATTTTTTCCATCGTTTCGAGATAAAGCCTTTTCCTGGTTACATCCTTGGCATTTTGATATTCTCTCAGGACTGCGAGAAAGCGTTCGGCGTCGCCGTGGGCACGTTCGGTTCTTTCGGCTTTGTAGCCCTCGGCTTGTCGAATGATTCTTTCTGCCTCACCTCTGGCTTTTGGGATAATATCTTCACGATAGCCATCGGCCTGCTTAATGAATCTGTCTTTGTCCTCGCGGGCACTTACGACGTCGCTGAATGCTGCTGCGACTTCCTGCGGGGGACGGACGGTCTGCAGCTTTGTCTCGATTATTCGGATTCCGGCGTCATATCGGTCAATGATCTGCTGCAATAACTGTCGTATATCGGTTTCAACCTGGAGTTTTTCGCCAATGAGGACATCATCTATCGGCCTTTGGCCGACGACGTGTCGCAGGGCGACTTCGGCAGCATCTTTAATGGTACCGCTGGGTCCTTCGAGGTCATAGACATTGAACAGGAACTTGGCCGGGTCGCTGACCTGATACTGTACGATGATTTGTGCATCGATCATCTGCTCATCACCGGTGAGCATCAGTGATTCTTCCGGGTGGAATGCATACCTTGCCGGCGGCCCCTGCGTAATGGTCGTAAAACCAATCTCGATGCGCCTTACCTGCTTGACCTTCACTTTGTCGACCTGCTCGATAGGTGTGGGCAGGTGATAATTTGGGCCGGGCTCGGTTATGCGGATTACCTCACCGAATCGGCGGACAACACCCTGTTCGTCCGGGTCGACGATGAATACGCCCGACGCCAGCCACAATACTATTAGCAGCGGTATCGCCCACTTCAGCCAGCCCCAACTAATTTGGAGTTTTTGGAAATTGGCCTCGAAAAAATCCCCGGGGCTCTGGTCATAACGTGCACTTGCCATGATTACCTTCCTTTCATTGCGACCGTTTTCGTCTCACAGATAGATTATATGCCAAACGAATGGAAAAACACAATAAATAATAATAATAATTGCACACTCTGGTCGCCACGTCATCTGAGTTTTTCGAGCTTAGCGATAAGCTCGTCAGCCGTTCTTTTGGCTTGAGCCAGTTGTTCTTCCATGTCCTGTATTGCGCTGTGGTCCGTGGCTGTGCCTCGTACGGCCTCAAAATCGGCGTTTTTTTCTGTTTCAGTGCCGCTCGCGCCGTAACCAATCCGCGCATTAGGGCCGATTTATCCTTTAAGAATCTTGGTGGGATCCAGGTTCTTCTTTTCGATATCCTTGAAGTAGTTTACCGTTGCGACTTTCATCTCAACCGTTGCAGCATCGTCGCATACGATAATTCCGTGCGGATGCATCTGCAGGCACGAGACGGTCCACATGTGATTGACGCCATTTTCAACCGCCTGGGCGAGTGCACGGGCTTTGTTATGGCCATTGACGATGATCATAACCTTTTGGGAGTCCATTACTGTTCCGACGCCAACAGTCAGGGCGGTCTTGGGGACCTTGTTCACATCTCCGTCGAAAAATCGGGAGTTGGCGATGATAGTGTCCTCGGTGAGTGTTTTGACTCGTGTTCGACTTACAAGTGACGATGCCGGCTCATTGAATGCGATATGGCCGTCGGGTCCGATACCGCCCACAAACAACTCGATGCCGCCATACCTTTTCATCTTCTTCTCGTATTGTGCGCACTCTGCATTGAGGTCTTTTGCGTTGCCGTTGAGGATGTTGACGTTGGATTTCTTTATGTTGATATGTTTGAAGAAATTGTTCCACATGAATGAATGGTAGCTCTCCGGGTGGTCTTTCGGCAGGTTGACGTACTCATCCATGTTGAAGGTGACAACATTTGCGAAGCTCACCTTCTTTTTCCTGTTAAGTTGAATGAGCTTTTTGTACATTCCCAGCGGTGATGAGCCGGTAGGCAGTCCGAGCACAAAGGGTTTCTTTGCTGTTGGCCTGAAATCATTGATGCACCTGGCCACGTAAGCGGCGGCCCAGGCACTTACACCCTTATAGTCCTGTTGAATAATAACTCTCATGTTTGTTCCTTTCCTTAATGTTAACCGATTTCCCGGAGCTTGCCAACAAGTTTTGCTGCGCTTTGCTTCTTTTTTTCCAACCGGTCTTTCAGCTCCGTGGTGAAGCTGTTGTCGGCGGCTGTACCCCTTACCGCCTCGAAGTCGCAGTCTCTTTCAGGCTCGTCGCCGTCGATCCCAAAGCCGATTCGGGACGTGGGGCCAAATTCCTTACCCGCATCGCCACAACGCATCAAATCCAGTTTTTCAACTGATGCGATCCAGTTTTGAATCACAGTTATGATGTCCTGAGCGGTAAACTGGTCGAGCGGTTTGCCTAATTTCCGCTGGAGGGTGTTTGCAATCCAGGCCCACTCATAGGCCTGGAAATTATCGTAAATTTCTTTGAATTTTGCGTTTACATCGTCGAGTGACGAGATGACTCCGTTCTCAATTTCTGCGAGAAGACTGTCAATAGTCTCTTGGGGGGCGGTCAGACCTGCCAGGTCAACCCAGCGGCCTTTGCCGATATCAGTTTCCACCGCCAGGATGGCACGAAGGTCATCCATGCTATTGAAATCACTCTCCCTCAGGCGACGTACAAGAATATTCCCGAGGTATCTGTTGGTGCCGATCCTGTAGAAGTCTATACCGTTTTCGAGTGAAGAACGCTTTATTTTTACACCGTTATAGTAGATGTGCTGAGAGGTCTGCCCGGAGGTTTCTTTCAGTTCATTGAGGAGTTTCAGGCCGTTTATAATTTTCTGGACGGTATATGGAGTCAGAAGGTTGAAACTTATCATGTCAAGTTTATTGGGGTCCTTTCTATTGTCCCGTTTCGGCCATTTTCGAGCGTCTCTTACAGTACCGACGCTTCGCAGATTAACACCGGGGATTAGAACACTTTCGTCTTCGTGTTCGACGATGTAGCTGAATGGGAGGTCCGAGGTGTCGGAGTTTGCATAGTGTCTTCCCATCACCAGCGAGAAAGCACCGACTTTTGCGGGCCAAAGCATGTATGAATCGGAGGTGGTCTTTGAGCCTCTTTCGACAATTCCCTGGTGAACGGGGCCAAGCTTGTACATGTGGTTGGATTGATTTGAGCCGCTGCCTGCGTTGAGGAAGCTGAACAGTCCGGCGATTAACAGCGTTGACTTGTGGTGGGTAACGGTGTACGGGCCGGCAAAGATGGCACAGGCTTCGCCGTGATATCCACCGCAATTTGCGAAGAAGACGGAATGTTCTGCAGAGTACTGTTTTGCCAGTTCGGTTGCCTGGCCGACGAAACAATGTGCGAGGATTGAATTGTCGCTGACCTTTGCGCCGGAGCACAGAATAAAGTCGTCCGCGATAACGTTTGTGCCGACAAAGGTCGGGTCCTGTGGGCAACTGTTTATTGTCCCGTTTTCAAGGCGGCTCACACCATCGAGAACAGCGGCCGGGCCAATCTTTATGTTCTTGAGGATTCCGCAGTCGGTGATTTTTACGCCGCGCCCGACCATGCCGGTCGATGAAGTTACAGAGGCAACATATTGAGCTATCATGCTACCGAGCTTTTCGATGACGGTTTTTTTGTGCCGGTACATGGCTATGATGTATGCAACGTGCGAAGAGAGATGGTCGTAGATTGGTATTTCTCTGCCTCCGGCTTCGTTGACAACGGAGACCTCTGTTCCGTTGCCAAAGGCCGACTCGCCGTCCACGGCGAGCAACGAGATGTGATTTATAATTACATCGTCTTGGATGTCGTAATTGGCAATGTAATCCTCGACGTTGCTGATGTAAACATTGTGCCCGATTTTGCAGTTGTGGATAGTGGCATTGTACAGGCCCGTGTCTCTTTCGACTCCACCGAACAGCAAAACCTTTTTCTCCAGCCTGCCAATCGTGACGGACCCGGAAAAGTGTGTGCTCTTGACACGAGCCGGATTAAATCCATCCGCTACGCGGACCAGGCCCCAGTCCTGCGCCCTGCAGCCTTGGGACTCGAGAGCGTCAATTTCGTTTTGTGTAAGAGCCCGATAAGAATTTTCGGCGGTCATAATATCAACCCTTTACAAGACAAATCCATAAATCAATAGCAGCCTGAGTCCGGCTGATTATAGCGGCTGATGTTGGCGGTTTCAAGGAGCAATCCTCATGTTTTTGTCCAAACCAATACGGATATTGTGGGCTTAAAACAGGAGGCAGAAAAAGACAGTGAAATTTGTTGTTGACAGCGTAGCACGAATTTGGTATTTTTATGCGCGATGGGTTGGCCTTTTGGGGCTGTGCCGGGTGGTTGTCAAAGTGGTGCGAAGGATAGTTTTTGAAGGTTTGGCCGATGCACATGGCAAATGAATTACTGTCGGTTCCGGTGGCAATCGGGGCGTTTGGTACAGCAGCGGCCGGTGTGGGCCTTGTCTGCCATAAGGCCAGGGGCGTAATAACATCCGACAGGTTCGCGCTTATGGGCATCATGGGGGCCTTCGTCTTTGCAGCTCAGATGGTAAACTTCCCCCTGCCGCTGGTACCGGGGGCAAGCGGACATATTACCGGGGCGGTGCTTTTGGCGATAATGTTGGGCCCGTGCGCCGGGGCGATTGCGATATCATCGGTGGTGGTTGTTCAGTGCCTGATATTTCAGGATGGCGGGCTGCTTGCGATGGGTTGCAACATAATAAACATTGCGCTGGTGCCGAGCTTTATCGGCTATTGGGTGTACAGCCTGTGTGTGAATTCTGCTCCGAGTCGGTGGCGTCTTTATGTCGGCAGTATTGTCGCCTGCGTCGTTGCAATCGTGGCAGGTGCTGCGCTGGTACCGGTCGAGGCGGCTTTGTCAGGTGTGCTTGTCATACCGTTTTCTACGTTCCTGGTAACGATGGTCGGTGTGCACTTAGTGATTGGTGTTTTGGAGGGTTTGATAACGGCTGCGATTTTGGTCTATCTTCGCAATGTTCGCCCCGATACTATCGCCGGGTGCGGCGCAGGTTCGGCGAGGCTATCGAGAGGCGCACTTTACGCAAGTATCATAATTGCTACTATCTTTGTCGGGGCGGTCGCATCAGGCTTTGCAAGCTCGCTGCCAGATGGCCTCGAGTTCAGTTACGGCGAAGTGGGCCAGGCTGAGGTCGTACGTGCAGGCGCCGGTTGGCAAAGCTTTGCAGCGGTTTTCGGCTCGGGCGTAACGATGGGGCTGGTCTGGTTTGGTGGGTGGGCGCTTCGAAAGAAAAACGGCGGTCAAAATGCACCACGCACAGATTGACAGATTATCCTATCAGGTTTCACCCATCCACGCTCTCGACGCCAGGGTAAAACTCGTCTGCGTACTCATCTTCAGCGGGTTTGTAATCTCAGTTCCTGCTACATCGGTTAGTATTTTAGCCTGTTACGCCATCGGGCCTTTTGCGGTGCTGGTAGTAGCGGGCGTGCCGATAAGGTTCGTGGGAAAGCATATTCTTGTTGTTAGCCCTTTTATTGCGGCGCTGGCCCTTGGCACTTTGCTCTATGACAAGGGCCCTGTTACGGCGGCATTTGGCCCGATACAGTGGCAGACGACGGGCGGTGTGCTTCGGTGTTTTTCAATTTGCGGTAAGTTTATTATTACGATGGCAGCTCTTATTGGCCTTGTTGCGACGACGCGGTTCGGTGATTTGCTGGCGGCGATGGCAAAGCTCGGCGTGCCGAAGCTGCTGGTTGTGCAGTTGGGCTTTTTGTATCGCTATATATTTATGCTTATAGATAGAGCTGCCCATATCCTCCGGGCAAGGGCCGGTCGCAAGCTGCGCAATATGGGTTTTAGCGCCGAAGTTAAGACGGCGGCGGCGATGGCAGGGAGCATATTTATCGGCAGTATCGATTTGGCTGGTCGGGTGAATATGGCGATGCAGGGGCGCGGATTCGACGGGCGATTTCACAGACTGGCCGAGATGCGAATCGGCAGGGGCGATTTCCTCTTTGCAGTGATACTTGCTTTGTACCTTGCAGCGCTGCAATTAGTGGGGAAGGTCTTTTATTGAATTTTAGCTACTTACTCAAAATGGCCGTTTTTGTTTTTAGACACGGATTTACACGGATTTACACTGTTTTTTATAATACTGAGTCTGGCAGTGTGTGGTATGCAAAGCATACCCTACCAAAACTGACAAACGTCAGTTTGGCAGAAGAATTCCATCCCCTGCCTTCGGCAGAGGCTGCCACCCGAATATAAAAAAGGTTCCTGAGCCCCTTTTTTTCATTAACAATGCAAAGGCCAATAGATATGACTAAGGCGGTCGAGATTGAAAACTTCTTATACGATTATCCGGACGGTACAAAGGCGCTGGTTGATATCAACTTAGGCATCGCCGGCGGCGAAAAGGTTGCGATCATCGGGCCGAACGGCGCGGGCAAATCGACGCTGTTGCTTGCGATGAGTGCTTTTTTGAAAGGGACCGGCAGAATTGTTATCGACGGAGTCGAGGCATCGGCGAAAAATGCGAGGCAAATAAGGAGCCTTCTCGGCTTAGTGATGCAGAATCCCGACGAGCAGCTTTTTATGCCGACTCTCTTCGATGATGTAGCTTTCGGGCCGATGAATATGGGTCTTGGGGAAAGCGAGGTAAAGGCGCGAACGACTGGCGCTCTAAAAACCGTGGGTCTTGAGGGTATGGAAAGAAAGCCCCCGCATCATCTTTCCGGCGGGCAGAAACGGTCGGCTGCTATTGCGACAATCCTTTCAATGGAGCCGAAGATTATAACCATGGATGAGCCGGAGGCCAGTCTTGACCCACGAACGCGAAATAAGCTCACCGAGCTACTCGGCTCGCTATCGCAGACGTTGATAATCGCAACGTGCAATATGGATTTTGCGGCGGGGCTTTGCGGCCGGGCGGTTTTAATGGATGAAGGCCGAATTATCGCCGACGGCGATGCAAGAAAAATTATGAGCGATGCGGACCTTATGCAGACCCACGGCCTTGAAGTACCTGTCGTTTTTTCATGCTGAGCAGTGCGTAGACGACCTGAATCAATTCATCTTACAATCTTCTTAGTAGGCCGAGGACTATGGCTTCGATTCTGCAATTGTCTGAATAAATCGGGTTGTAAGCGCTATTTGCAGGTTGAAGGCGTGCCCGGTTTGCTTCTTTATAGAACTTTTTGAGCGTGGCCTCATCCTCATCGACTATAGCTACTACCACCTGGCCGTCGCGGGCGGAGGTTGAGCGTTTGCAAATTACGTAGTCGCCGTCCGAGATTCCCTCATCTATCATGCTGTCGCCGGAAACCTGCAGGGTGAATATATCTTCTGCGGGGCCGAACAGCTCGCGCAGCGACATTGTCTCGGGATTTTCGATTGCTTCTGTCGGCTGGCCCGCCGCAACCCGCCCCAATAACGGTACGCCCGTCTCGCTTTGTGCGAGGCGGGCGGTTTGTACGTCCTCTTTAAGCAGCCGATTGGCCCGCGCCGTTAACCTCAAAGAGCGTACCTTGCCCTTCGACCCGGCGAGGAGTCCTTTTTCGCGGAGTACGCCGATATGCTCGAATGCGGTGGTGCGGCTTATGCTTAGCACCTCGGCTACTTCTGCTATCGTCGGCGAATAACATCGACTTTGCTGCAGTTCGGCTATCGCTCTTAGAACCTGCAGTTGACGGGGCGTTACTTGTGTGGTCGGGTTTGTTTGCTGCACCTGACTGTTTCTCCCTTAACAAATGATTGTCAGTCGGGCCTTCAATGTCGGCCTGGGTTTTTTTCGGAGAACCTGCCGCACTTATGTAGAGCGGCGTCTGCTCTTGAATCATCAATTCGCCGCTGACAGTCGTTCCCATAACATCCGCTATCATTGCCAGTACCTTGCTTAGCGGGTTCGGCCCCTGGCTGGGCGATTGCGATTTGGCGCCGGGCCAGTCGTTAATATAGTCACCGCCGGGCCCGAACCTGCATACCGGCACATCGAATTCGTCAAATTCGGTCATATTCGTTTCTCAGTCCTTGATTCTGTGTCCTTATTTTTTGTCGTTCTCTGTTGTGTTGAATCCATTTACCTTCGCAAGTCGTGGATTCCAGCTTTCGCTGGAATGACAGAACCTGCTATCACTTCAGTTCTGTGTCCTTATTTTTTGTCCCTGCAGCTTACTTTTGCCGCATTATACATCTATCGGCAAAAGGGGCCGAAAAACCCTAACAAAAACCGAACAGAAATCCAAAATTTGGATAAATTTTTCTCCACGCCGCCCTCTATAGCGATCGTGCCAATTTTATAGGACGGTCGTGCAATATTGGTGAAGCGCGGCCCCGGTGCCGGTACAAAATCCAACCCGCAGGACAATGCCGATTCTCCTGCAAAGCGGCCGATAAAACCGGTTTTCTCTTGACTTTGGTGCCATAATTTTTGTACAATGGCTTCATACGAGGGGTTTTGATTTTTGGGGGATGCACCTGAGTTCTCAATACTTCCTGCGAATGGGCGTTATAAAGTAACAGCCCATAAATATCCACCGAAGGAAACAGAAGTGATGAAAAGACGAGTTTTGTTGAGCGCGGCAATTGCGCTGGTGATTTTGAGCTTCTGTGCGTCGAGCGTGCCGGCTGCACCTATTATCAGAATAAGCGGCACCGAGCCGGCTCACACAATAGAGGTGCTTGCACTTGACGACTGGTCAAGTCTCGGTATATACGGCGAAGGCGATGTGTTTTACACGTTCTGCATGGAGTGGGACGAGTATTTTCGTTCCGGTCGTACATATTATGCTGACATCAGCGTCGTTGCCATAAGAGGAGGCGAGAGCATTGACGATGCGCTCGACGAAAAAACCGCATATATCTATACGAATTACATCAACGGCCAATATAACGATGTGAGTGAGATGGACATTCAGGAAGCCATCTGGTATCTTGAAAATGAACAAGGGGGTGTCGAAAACAGCCTCGTCGCTGAGGCCACTGCCGCCGTTTCCGACGGCGACTGGAGCGGCATCGGCAACGTTCGCGTCTTGAACCTGTGGAGATATTATGACTCCCAGACCGACACATACTCCGGCTGGGCACAAGACCAGTTGGTTACCGTCAGCGTTATTCCGGCTCCGGGTGCTATCCTGCTGGCCTCGGTCGGCGTCGCTACTGTCAGGTGGCTGCGTCGAAGAAAATTTCTGTAAATACAGCTGGCCGAATCAACCGCTTATTTCCCGCTAAGCCACGAGTAGGAAACTTGCGCGCATTGGGGCTGAAGCCTGCGCTCGAACCTCTCATATCCATCGTGAATTTTTAGAATTTTGCCGTTTGTGCCTGCTTTGGCGACGGGTATAATAAATAGTTTGCGGTTTGGCATAAGATGCCGCTATTTGGTCTAAGTGATTTTGGAGTATGAGCATGAAAAGCGATACGGTAAAGAAGGGTTTTCAGCGTGCCCCTCACAGGGCGTTGCTGCGGGCGTGCGGGCTCGGTGACGAGGACATGAACAAGCCGTTTATCGGCGTGGCGAACAGCTTTTGCGAGGTTGTGCCCGGCCATGTCCATTTGAACAAGGTCGCGCGAACTGTCAAGCAGGCCGTCCGCGACGCCGGCGGTGTGCCGTTTGAGTTCAATACCTTGGCGATATGCGATGGTATTGCGATGGGCCATACCGGCATGAAGTATTCCTTGGCCTCGCGTGAGATCGTTGCCGATACGGTGGAGACCATGGTGCGGGCCCACTGCTTCGACGGGCTTTTGTGCATTCCCAACTGTGACAAAATTATACCGGGGATGCTGATGGCTTCGATGAGGCTGAATGTCCCGACGATCTTTGTGTCAGGCGGACCGATGGCGGCGGGCAAGACGGACGAGGGCAAAGTTGTTGACCTTATAAGCATCTTCGAGGGCATCGCCAAGTTTAACGCCGGCAAAATCGATGAGGCCGCCCTTAAAGAACTCGAATGCACGAGTTGTCCCGGGCAGGGGAGCTGTTCCGGGATGTT
>SDBT01005094.1_pt1 | contig 22158 bp, 10 predicted proteins | sample 2277101 | NCBI WGS metagenome assembly SDBT01 (sample SAMN10404973, study PRJNA504765) | marine sediment metagenome | isolation source: marine sediment core GS10_PC15, 103 cmbsf | place: Arctic Ocean: Southern Knipovich Ridge | collected 2010 | reverse complement strand
CGGATGCCCACACACGTGATGTCATGCTTCTTCGCCATGATGATCTATGGTATGCATATTACACCGGCCGCACTGAAGGATCGGGAAAGGTCTGGGTTCGGAAGACCTCGGATTTTAAAAATTGGAGTACATCCGAGATCGTTTCTTTCGGCGGGCAATCAGGGACAGGTACCGGCTCTTCAGAATGCCCTCATGTAGTAAAGATAGGGACCAATGACTTCTATCTATTTAAGACCCAGACATATGGGAGGTATGACCGGGAGAAAGATGACCTTAGAAATAGGGGCGCTCCTCAGACTAGCGTCTATCATTCCAACAACCCAATGATGTTTGGGATTAACCAGGATGAAGACTATTTTATCGACCACTTGACGGTTGCCGCACCAGAGATCGTGCATTATGAAGGGCAGTATTACATCTTTGCCCTCAAAACAGGTGCCTTAGACGGCATACGCTGCTCAAAGCTAAAGTGGGTAAAGAGATAGGATTCTATTCCTTATTATATGGTCCGTTTTATTAATAAAATACACACCACCACACTATTTGGAAGAGAACCTCTTTATAAATTGGACTTTTAGAACTATTCTATCTGCGGACTTTTATGATGATGTGAGGATCTGTGACATCGGGATCAGGATAGAAGATTCCATTCCCAAACTCATCCAGGGCCTCGATATAATACATTAGATCGAACTCTTTTGTGATGGCCTTTCCAGGTATGGTTGCTGAATAAACATTGTTTCCCTCGGGATACATGGTGGTAATTGAATATTCCATGGCCTGTCTGGTCGGCCGGTAATAGAGGAGTACCTTTGCGATTGAAGAATCATCTATGACCGTCGCTTTGATTTGCAGCGGTTCCCCAGGATTCCATTCTTTTTCGTGAGCATGAGTTGTGACAGGCGGGGTTAGGTCGTTTGTGATTTTGATCGGATAATAGTTATCGGTTTGTGAACCCTTAGGGAGATGCACGGTCTGTCCTATGGAATCGGAAGCTTCCATATAATATCTTATCTCGCCCTCTTGGATATCTTGGCCTGAGAGAGTGACTGAATAGATCATGTCCTCTTCTTCTTTCATCTCCAAACAGCGATAAGATCTTCCGTTATCGGTTGAATAGTAAAAGCTGACGCCTTCAATCTTTTCTGGAGGCTCGATAGTCGAAGTCGTCCCCCGGGCAATAGAGAGGCTGGTTTTATGCGGCTGCAGGACTTGAACGGGAAGGGTTACCGTAGCTTTGAATACCAAATCTTTGCCAGGAATAGCGCGTCTCAGGGGTAGGTGAGCAATATGAGGCTCAATACGCGTAAAGGTCAAACCGTTAAAGATAAAATCGGCGCCCTTTGCTGCGCTCAGCTTCAGCCTGAAGTTACTGTAGCGGCTGCCGACCATGTTGAAATTAAATCTTTCAATCAGCGTCTCGCCCTTACACACGATTTTATCGGTGATGATTGGTCTTTCGCCGAATCGTTCGATGACCGAAACGCTCATCGGTCCGTGGTCTGAAGGATTTGGACTTTTGTCGGTTATTATAAGAGTGGCTTGGTAGTGGCCTTCGGGCAGATCTATTCGAAAAACGGCCGGTTCACTTCCTTGTATGAAGTCTCCTAAGAGCGCTTGTGAGGGGATGTCCAGATTTTTCAGATTGGAGGCACGCCACAATCTGCGAGGAATTTTTGGGGGCTGTTCGGCTTTCAAAACGACTTCCTTATTCCATCCGAATCCTTGCTGGGGATTGAAGAAACTATGGGGAAAAACACCCTGAAAGCGGTGCTCTATTGTGTAATAGTTAGTATAATAAGGCGTATAGATGGTTGTCACGCTCGTATAGGCCTTGGGTCCAAAGTCGAAGCCAAAGTCGAAATTCTGCAGGAGTTTGAAAAGTTCTTCCTGGTGTAGAAGCTGTTCCAGGTCGTTTTTTACAAAAACGATATTATCTTTCCAGTGTCCATAGCTTCCAGGGCCCATGACGAGATTGGGATAGTATATCTCTTCTGCTACCGCCGACAATTTCTTCCAGATTTCCAGACCTTTAGAGGCGTTGGATATGGCTTTCTTTAGGAGGGATAGATCCCCCAGAGTATAATAGAATCCGAGATTGTAGGCAGCTCTTATTTTTTGGGCAAAATATCTGGCCATGCCCGAGAGGATTTGAAAATCTTTTTTTGTGGCCCAAAATTCCTTGTTTGGTTTTTTAATGAGATTCTCAGCCAGGACAATGGATTTTTCACATTCAGATGCGATTGCTTCTAATCGCGTTGCAATTTCTTCTGGGGTTAGTTTGGCCGAGTGCTTTCCTTCGATAGTGTTATCGACAAATTCTATGAAATTGCTGATGCGGAGCTTGTTAAAAGTGATAAAGTGAAGATAAAAATTAATCAATCCCCCCATATCCTTTTCTGGCCATATGCCCATATTGTAATCAATAGTGGCAGAACCCATGATCAATGGCAATATCCTGCTGGCAGTCTTGTATGCCCTGGCTACCTCAGGGACAGCTTCATTTCCAAACCGGTGACGCATTTCGCGCTGCCATATTTCATCACTGGTTTCCGGATTGTATGTCAAACGGCCAAACAGACGGTAGAAACTCCAATAGCGCTCAAACTCCCATTTATAATACTCCCTTTCCCGGTCCCGAAAAATTCGCCAGGCTCCAGGCTCATTACCATAGCCCTTTTGAGAAAGAGGAGCACAGATTTCAAAGCCAACTGCATTTTGAAATCTGGTCGTGGGAGCAAAACGGCGCACAAAATCAGGGTCTCCCCAAAGGAAGAGACGATGAGAGCCTAAGGTCCAGACCTGGTACATGTTTTGGTATTTCTGTGGATATTTGAGCCAATCGCCGTAGCTGTAAGTCCACATGATGCGGGTCGGATGATAGGGAGATACCATGTGTTCTCCCCAGTATTTATGGCTCACTCGTGTTGGAAGCCCAACATCCAATGCGGCTTGAACGGTTTCTCTGAGGAGGCCCACATTCCGTGTTTCAAGGAGGACACGCCTGCCGCAATCCTTTATAGCCTTGAAGACCGCATTCTTGTAGAAATCCGTCTGCTCGTCATAATCTATTCCGGATTCATGGTTTATCCTTAACTGAACCGTGCTGATGTCAGGACATTCTTCAAGCAGATTTTTCAAGGCATTATAGGTGTAGCTGTACATGTTTTTTCGTGAAAGCCCTGTCACCATGCTTTCCTGCCGTGAGCCCTGGTGTTTTCCCGCCCAGGCAATTTGCTGCCAGATGCCTATCGTGAAATTGATGCCCCGTTCTCTTGCCAGAGAACTTATGTAGCGGAGCATTTCAAGATTCTTTATCCTCTGTTCCTCTGCAAGCCCGCGCGCTTTGACCTCAGGGTGTTGGTCCACATTAACATGAAAGGCATACAAAGGGGAAAGATAGGGAGTCTGGTGAGAAAATATCAGATTAAAAGCGTTCCACCTGTTGGCGGCCAACATACCGAAATAGGCCTGCCAGTGTTCCTTCGAATAGTACCAATCTTTCTCGCAGTCTTCATTATGAAGAAGAATCGCCATACTTCTTACAGGAACTAAAGGGCTTTCCGACACCTCCTTTATGGAAGAGTACCAATTTTTTCTCGCGTCGAGTGTTTCTATCTGCTGGGCAATTTCCAGCAGGGCATACATCAATCCCCGGTCGTCAGCGCCGGAGATGATCAATATGTTTTTGTCTCCCTCTTTTTGTCGTTTCACTGCAAGGCTTTCTTTATTTTCTAGAAGGCTAAGTTTTCCTTCATTTTTAAGTTTTTTTATTAAGTTTGAGCCCTTGAGTGTACCGATTAACAGAATATTAAAGGCCCGGGAAACTGTAAGAGATTCCTGTGTACTGAAGGGATATCCCTTCGTCTCGAGTATTTTGATCAATTGTTCAATTCCAAACTGGGCTGGCTTGCCGATAGCGCCATCCACGATGATTTCCACATCACGAGCTTGATTTTTCGGATCAGAAGAGGAGTCTGACGATGGCCTTTTTGATGCCAGCAGATGCGCAGCGGCAGTATACGTGGGGGATGTCAATAAAAACGAAGCGACAATGATGATTGCTGCAGTTTTTCTGAAAAAAGAAACGTAGATGTGCTTTGTCACAAAATTTTTTGAATTTTTAGACATAGTTTATTCCTCCCAAAAAAAATTTTTTGTATTCATAAGAATTTTTTAGTTGAATTCATATCTGATTTTACAACTATTTTCAACAGATTTTTATTTTTTTTTAAAAAAAACAAAATTATTGCTTGACAAAAAAAATAAATTTTGAAATAAAAGTAACTATGAAACAATCGATTGAGCCAAACGATTGCGTAACTTTTTTCGATGAAGCTTTTATATCATATAGGAAGCATTCAAATTCACTTTTGGGGATTTAACATAAATATGTCATTTGATGAAGGATTGAATAGTGATGCCCATTGAATGCTGGATAAAATTTAATCCGGATTCAGAAGGAGGTGACCAAGCGAAAAAACTAAAAACAATGTATTTACACAACGCGTTCATACAATTTTTTAGAGAAGGAGGTAAAATGAAAACAAAGATTAAAATATTTAGCGGAATTTTGGGGCTCTTCATGCTCGTCGTGCCAATGATTCTTCAAGCACAAATAACCACCGGAACTCTCCGCGGATTTATCACCGACGAAAATGGGGATCCTCTTCCTGGTGTGACAGTCGAAATCAGTAGTACTGCCCTGATGACTCCCAGGTCCGTAATTACCGATGCGAAAGGGTATTACCGTGTCCTTTATCTTTCACCGGGAACGTATACGATTTCTGCCAAACTAGTAGGATTCGAAACTCGCCACCTGAAAGGAACCTCGGTCCAGGTTGCACAAACAGCCAGGGCAGATATAGCGTTGAAGATGGGAGGCCTGGAAGAAACCATATTAGTCACAGCCGAGGCTCCTGTAATCGATACAGAAAGCGCTTCGAAATCTTATAACATTAATCTTGATATGCTGGCGACGATTCCTTTTGCACCGCGGCAGAATTTTTCTGATGTCTGGCGGGCTCTTCCCGGAGTGGCCGGAATGTGGGGAGATTCGCCCCAGGTAAATGCCGGCAATATCACTCGTGCCCTGGAACCCGGCAAAAGCTACTTTTGGGGCCATCACAACCAGGATGACTCATACGAGAACAAGATCATGATTGACGGCATGGAAGTCAATGACTCCATGAGCGGCAACTCTTACGCTCAGATCAACTACGAAGCCATTCAGGAAATAGATGTCAAAACTGCCGGAGCTTCTGCCGAATATGGAAATGCAAGATCGGCATTCATGAACATAGTCACCAAATCTGGAGGGAACCAAATTAAAGGATCGTTTCTCTTCCAGTATCAGCCCGAGTCATTCATTGGAACTAACGTAGAGGGTGCTGAATCCAAAAAAATAAGCTATGCGATTCCTTATGCCACCCTGGGTGGTCCGATTGTGAAAGACAAAATTTGGTTTCTTGCCTCTTACAAATATGACAATCAGAACTACACTCTTCCTGACACCATTGTTGAGCCCAAAATAGTCGAAAAAAGCAGTTCTCATATGCCCTATGCGAAATTGACTTTTCAAGTGGCTAAGAACCACACCGCGAGTATTGTCTACCAAAATGACTATCGGGAAATCGGCCCCATGTCCTTTCCCAGTTCCAGGTATTCCCTTATCGAAACAGGTCAGACCGCGAAGCGGGGTGGCCCCATGACCTCTTTGACATGGAGATGGATCATGTCCGATTCTCTTTATTTCAATTTTTCCGCTGGTTACAATCGTAAACCCAGAGACACCTACGCCGACAATCAAGTTCCCCGGGAAAGATACACAGATCGTTTCCAGGGGGGAACGACTCGAAGGTATGAGGGAGGAGATGGCGAAGACTACTGGTCCGTTCGTGAAAACCTTTTATTTACCGGTCATTTGACATATTTTGCGGATGACCTTTTCAACACAGGTTCCCACGAGATTAAAATCGGAGTCGACATCAGGCCCTACCAGCATATCACCCGAACGAGGAAATATCATGAGGATGCCCTGGGTTTTTACAGGTACAGGTACGGCCTGGATTATGCAGATTATGGACTCACAGAGCCCTACGTGTACCGGGCCTATCAAAGAAGAGGTGCCCCTGGAACTCCCCAGGACCGGTATGACAATGAGGTGACTGTTTCCAATCAGAATTTCTTCATCCAGGACCACTGGATGATCGCTGAGGACCTCACTATCCATCTGGGACTTCGATGGGAACACCAGAAGGAATTCATGCATTTCCGGCAAGAGCTCCCTGACGCGAATCTAGCAATCTATCCGGGCATGCAGGATAACGTTGAATTCAACGATTCCGGTCTAGCACCCCGCCTTGGCTTGACCTACAATGCCAAAAATGTGGGTGTATTCAAATTGCATTTAGGCCGCTACTTTGAGTATGTCGGGACCGGAGACTACAACAATTATGCGAGAACTATTACCACAGATGAGTTCCGGATGGCTGCGGCAAACATTGGCCAAGGGCCCGAGGCAATGACGCTCTACCGAACAGGAACACTGGGCTATAACGCAGACTTTAATGATGGCATGAAAATGGAATATAATGACGAAATAGTGTTGTCATTCGAGCGAGAGATCATGTGGAACATGGCTTTCGAAACCTCTTTTATCTACAGGAAAATCAATACTTCTTACCAGGAAGACATCAATGCCGTGTTTTCGGGTGGTGCCTTTGTTGACCGCAGATTTCCTGACTATGATACTATATGGAAGCGCATCTTCTACGAGGGAAGTGACAGACGAACCCAGTATGATTACCAGGGCCTGCAGTTCAATGTGAAGAAGAATTTTACAGGTCGTTGGGGATTGATGGCCAACTATTCTTTCCATTGGAGAACCTACAAGAAACTCGAGTTCGATGCGACCGACCCAGATCAGTTCGTTTATTCCAACCCCAGTGACTTGAATATGAAAAACTACGGCATCCGCTGGTCATTTCATCTCTCTGCTTTCTACCGGTTTCCATGGAAGATCATGTTTGCAGCCTACGTGAATGGACAGTCAGGGAATTTTATCAGCGACCGGACAGGCGACTTTGATGTGAATGATAGTGCTCCACGAATCACTCTTTCGAACGGAAGAAGAGTAAGTGATATCCTATGGATAGCACAGAATTCCTACTATGTAGGAGGTAGTTGGGGATCACAAGGCAGATATGCCGATAACCTCTGGAGTGTAAACCTTCGATTGAGTAAGGCGGTCAGCATCGGTGATGTCCGAGTTGAATTGATGTTGGATGTGTATAATGCTTTTAACTCGGCAGCTTATAGTAGTTTTGAGACCGTTGACATTCGACACGATTATTACGATCAAAAAACCAGCCCTCAAACTCCACGTGCCGCACAGCTTAGCATTCAGATCAAGTTCAACTAATAACGAACGAAGAAAAAGAACGAATCGCGAACAATACGCTTTTTTTGTGGGCCATCTTCCCGGTCAAAAAGGAAGATGGCCCATCCCCATATTTTCACGATTTATTTAAAATCTTCCGTTGGATAATAACCCAGGATTTTAATTTAAAAGAGCAATAGAAGAAAAACTATAGACCTGAAATAAAGGAAAGAAAACCCTAGGCTTGAGCTTTTCTTTTTTTTAACCTGAACAACAAGTATCTGCTCAACCGTTTTTCAATTGAGCCTGTAGCTCATATCAAATATATCGGCTTTTTATAATATTTTTGGGATCAACGTTGATTTTCATTAAAAGGATTAAAATAAAATGAAATCTAAGCATATCTTGCTTTTATTGTGTGTGAGCCTAGTTGCAGGATTCTGTGCGACACAGCCAGGAAAAACATCTTCATCTCCTGGCAATCAACTCACAGCTTCTCACGAAGAGGCCGATAAATGGGCCAGCTCGACATTAAAAAACCTTTCCCTTGAGCAAAAAGTTGGCCAGATGATTTGCGAGCAGATGCGGGGCGGTTATGTTGCAGAAGATAATCCAAAATTCCAATACTTGGTTAAACTCGCACGAGATTATGGAGTCGGAAGCTTTGTTCTCTATGGGGGTACGCCTCAGAACACAGCAAGTCTTCTTAACCGTCTCCAAAGAGAATCCGAAATCCCGCTTCTGATCTCGGCGGATTTTGAAGGCGGCCCTGGCCAGCAGATAAAAGGTGCAACCGAGTTTCCTGCCAACATGGCCCTTTCGGCAATAAAATCCGAGGAACTCGCTTATCAGGTAGGAAAAGTGGGGGCTTTAGAAGGACGGGCAGTCGGTATCCATCTCACTTATTCTCCAGTCGTGGACATCCAGACGCGGCCTGAAAATCCGGTGCTCAGTGTCCGCTCATTCGGAGGTGATCTCGACCTTTTAGGAAGGCTAGCTGCAGCCTACATTAAAGGCTATCAGGAGAACGGTATGCTGGCCACAGCCAAACACTACCCTGGACGCGGGGATGTTGAACTCATTCCAGGTACAGAGTTTACCATAAACAAAAAGACTGCAGAACTAGTCGAGGCAGAAGATTTCTTCGCTTTTAAAAAAGCCATCGAAGCTGGAGTTACTTATATCATGAGTGAACACATTGCTATCCCTTCGGTCACAAATGGATCTGACCTTCCGGCCAGTGTGGAGAAAAGGCTGGCCAGCCATTGGCTCCGTGAGGAACTCGGGTTTAAAGGTATCCTGACCACCGATGACCTGTGGTATGAAAAGGTCACAAGCCGATTTGGGCCTGTAAAAGCCTGTATTATGGCTGTTCAGGCAGGACACGATGCCATTCTTAAGCCGGCAAATGTTGTGGATACGATTGCGGGTCTGGTTGATGCTGTAAAATCAGGAAAAATTTCTGAGGAAAGAATCGATAACTCAGTAAAGAAAATTCTTTATTGGAAAGCGCGCCTGAATCTACATCGAAACAGGTTTGTGGATGAAAAACGAGTGTCTTCTGTTGTGGGAGTGCAAGAACATAAAAATCTAGTGCAAAAAATTGCTGAATCTTCCATAACTTTATTGAAAAATGATGGTTTTTTCCCAACTTATTCCGACAAACTCGGAAAAATCGTCAACATAAGTATCCAGAAGAAAGTGAGAGATGAATCGCCCCGTATTGTCTCTTCGAAGTTAGAGGATGCTTTTCCTGGGGTAGAGAGTTTTCTTCTCCAACCCGATACTTCTCTGAACGCCTATAAGAAGGCCTTTGCAGCTGCCGGGAAAGCTGATACGGTCATTATCTCCCTTTTTAATCAACGAAATGTTTATAGAGATAACGGTCCCCTCAAAGAAAGAGATCTTGTTTTCCTCTTGAAGATAATTAAGATTAAGCCTGATTCAACAGTTGTCATGTCTTACGGCAATCCTTATCTTGTCGAAAGCCTCAAAAATGCATCCGCTTTCGTCAATGGCTATGGCGAGGGAGGCTTTTATGGAAATCAGACTATTTATGCTGATTCTTTTATTAAACTCCTGAAAGGAGAAATTTCTCCTCATGGAAAGCTTCCCATAAAGGTCTCAGAAGATTTTCCTTTGGGAAGTGGAATTATTTATTAATAAGTGGTAAGTAGCATAAGGTATGTAGTACAGCTTGTCCCAAAGTGACAGGATTTCATGTCACTGTGAGCAGCGAAGCGACGTGGCAGTCCCCTCTCAAATAAAAGGAGGAAGAGATGAATAAGAGATCTTTTTCCATCAATAATTGGGTTACCATCATTACTCTATTCCTGTTGGCTGCAAATTCGATACCTATATATGCTGAGGATCAGCTCAGTGTGATCACCCGAAAACGGCCAGGTAAACGCATGAGAAATTCTAGCGGCCTGTTCGATCCGGAATCGAATGCCGATTCCTTTCGGATCGAGCCAGGGGAAACTGTGGTTTTGGCAGAATTGGACGGCCCAGGAGAAATTCAACACATCTGGTTCACCATTGGCGCCTATGAACGGCGCTATCCCAGGACAATGGTTTTTCGCATCTACTGGGATGATTCAAAAATTCCATCCGTCGAGACTCCCTTAGGAGATTTCTTTGCTGCCGGTAATGGAATGAGAGCCAATGTTCACACATTGCCTATTGAAGTCACCTCTTATGGACGCGCCTTAAATTGTTACTGGAAAATGCCCTTTCATAAAAGAGCCAGATTGACGATGACAAACCAAGGGGCTAAACGAATCACATCTTGTTATTTTTACATTGACTGGGTGAAGTTGGTTACACTTTCCTCTGATTCTCTGTATTTCCATGCCCGATACAACCAAGAGTGGCCGGTGATTCCTTTTACCTATTACAAGCTCCTAGAAGTTGAAGGGGATGGCCAGTACGTAGGGAGCATCATCAATTTACAGAGCTCAGTTGGAAGTTGGTTTGGCGAATCCGATGACCATTTTTATATTGACGGTGAGGAAACACCGAGTCTGATCGGAACTGGATATGAAGATTATTTTTCCGACGCCTGGAATCTGCGGCTGTTTTCTAACCTGAATGCAGGCATAACCATCCGTGAATGGAATAGCGAGGACGCACGGATAACCGGATTTAAATGGCATATCCAAGATCCAATCATGTTTAAAAAGTCTCTGAAAGTCGAAGTCGAACGCAGGAGCTATGTGGCGGTTGAAAATCCCCAAACAGGTGAAGTCGAGAGAGGGGATTTCAAGTACAGGGCGGATTTTTGCTCCTCGGTATCTTTCTGGTATCAAAGAACCGTGGCGACACCCATGAAGCCCTTCCCTTCTTTGAAAGAACGTCTAATGCCTGAAATCTGGGTGGAACCTCGTGAGATGGCCGAGCTTCCTAAAGGTAAATCACCCCTGAGAACATCTCCCGGCCTCAAACCCGAAGCAGCATACAACCGGACGGGGTGGCGAAAGCGGATGTTTTACATGTACAATGATAAAGTGGGTTCCTGGCTCGAAATTCCTTTCACCGTGAATGAAAAGGGGCGTTATTCCCTTTCAGTCTTTCCCATACTCTTCAAAGAGAATGGAATATGGAAGTTGAGCCTCAGAGGGCCCGGCTTTAATAAGGTTCTCGATCCACGGATGGATCTCTGGGATCCTTTCCTTGCCTGGAAAGAGAATTACCCGGAAAACGAACAGTTTGGCACCAACATAGAAAAAAAAGTTGGCATCTATGACTTGAAGCCTGGAAAATATGTCTTTAGATTTGAGTGTATAGGTACAAATCCCCTCTCCTATGATGCAAAAGCCGGGAAGAATGGCTATAGTATTCGTTTAGATGCCCTCTCGGTGAGAAAACTCCCTTGGGGAAATATGCGTGTTTGGTACAAGGATTACCTGAAAAAGGAACTGGCTTTATTTGAAAAGAAGATTGCAGAGGCAAAGAAAACGGTTGCTAAACTGGTGAAAGCCATCAAAGCATTCAAAGAGAATTATGCAAGATTCCCTGAATCCCTTGATGTACTCATCGAAAGACCCGCTGAAATGAACAGAAGCTGGGCACGCAAAGCGCGGAGATGGCCCTATTTCAAAGGAAATAGAATTCCTCTTGATCCCTGGGGACAGTATTACCGCTATCTTGTTCCGGGTCGATATAATCCCGAATCTTTTGATGTCTGGTCTGTCCATGGAAACAGCCGTAATCCTGATTTATGGATTGGCAACTGGGAACTTCCTAAAAAGGGGAAAAATAATCTATAAAGTATGAGTTTTAAAATGGAGGGAAAAGTTGGATAAGAAAAGATATATTTTATATTTGACTCTGTTTTCGATTATTGTTTCCATTCTTATTGTGACTTCTCTTGCCTTGGAAAAACAGAAAAAAAGTGCTCAAGCTCCTCCTTTCCACACTGGAGGAGCTCTCTTTCCTGAGCCAATGCCGTCGCCTCCTCCTTCGGGCCCTATCGGGGCAGATAATCCCATGATTCTCCTCTCAAAGCCAAAGAACTATTCAGCCGCAAGGATCAGTTCCTTTGCCCGTAACGGGCGTAACCTGGATACGGTTCCCATCCCATTCGGAGGAGAGGAGATCATTATTGCTGATATTAAGGGACCAGGAGCGATCACCCATATCTGGACCACTTTTAAAGGAGGTGGACGAGACCTGATTATCCGGTTCTATTGGGACGGAAGCAAGCATCCCAGTGTTGAGGCTCCGGTTGGAGATTTCTTCGGTACCGCGATGGGAATTGTGGCCCCAATATCCTCATTTCCTGTTCAGGCCACTTCAGCAGGACGATCGCGAAACTGTTGGTGGTATATGCCGTTCAATAAATCTGCAAGGGTTACCTTGAGTAATCTCCGTCCTTCCGACTATTACGAAGGGACCGATATTCCGATTCGGCATCGAAACAGGATATATTACTATATCGATTATCAGGCTTACAGCCAGCCTATCAAAGACATCACCTATTTCCATGCCCGTTTCATGGAGAAGGATCCCGTAGAGCGTGGGAAACCGGTAAAGCTACTTGAAGTCGAGGGTGATGGTCATTATGTCGGTGTCGTTATGGGACAGCGGTCCAGGACACCAGGCTGGTTTGGGGAAGGAGACGACATCATTACAGTGGACGGAAAGCTATCCTTTGTAGGGACAGGTACGGAGGATTATTTTTGTGATGCTTGGGGATTCAGGGTTTTTAACGAGCCCTATTTCGGCTGCACAGCCTTTGAAGGGAGAAAGGTTGGTTCCCGCTTGAGCGTTTATCGTTTCCATATTGTGGATCCCATCCCTTTCAGAAAATCTTTCAAGTTCGAAATCGAACACTGGCCTTGGATTAGCCAGTGGCCTAATACCGGACGAGGATATTATTCCAGTCTGGGTTTTTGGTACCAGAAAGGAATCCATAAGCGGTGGCCTCGACTTGAGAAACTTGTATCAGATGAACCATGGGATCCTACAAAGGGACGCTGGCATGTCTCGGGTGCGCTCGAAGCCGAGGACTTAGGTATTCTTGATTACAAGAGTAAATTGGGGGATGGATCTCGGCCTCAATCGCAACTTCTCATGCCCAACCAGAGCGGCGATCATATGCTTTTCTTTGACTCAGGCGGTGAAGGGGAATTTTCTCTGGCTGTTCCCGTAAAGGATCCAGGAACATATACGATAAAAATACATTTTTTACGTGCTCCAGACTATGGAGAAGTCCAACTCAAAGTGAATGGAAAAGAGGTAGGAGAACTCGTTGACCTCTTTTTATCTTTTGTAGAAATGTTCCCCCGGCCAGTCTGGCCTCCCAAGGAGTATGATTTTCATGGAGTGACGCTCAACGCTGGATTTAATAGTTTTAACTTTTCGATCGATTCGAAGAACTCAGAGTCGGAGGGATACAAGAGTGGAATCGATTGCATTGTTTTAGAGAAAGAGGAAAATCAATAAAAAAATTGTAACAATTGTATTTCAGTTGAAATTTGAGAAGGAGGGAATATGGTATTCAAAAAAATAAGCCGAAGGAATTTTTTCACGAGAGCTGCCGGTATTGGAATTGGCCTTCCCTTGATAAGAAAATTGGGAATAGCCAATATGAAAACAAGTGGAAAGGTCAACCGGCCGCTTATCGTAACCAGCAAGACAAATCCTTTTGTGAAGGAAAAAGTTACCACAACAGCCTGGGACATATTGCGTCAGGGGGGGACTCCTATGGATGCCGCAGAAAAAGCAGTAAACATTTCCGAGCTTGACCCGAAAGATCCAACCGTGGGATATGGAGGGAGTCCGAACGAAGAAGGTGTTCTCCAGCTTGATGCTTCTGTGATGTCTGGCCCAGACAATAATAACGCGGGCGCTGTTGCAGCCCTGGAAAACATCAAGACCCCTTGTTCAATTGCCCGTCTCGTCATGGAACGGACGGATCATTTATTTCTAGTTGGAAAAGGAGCCTTAAAGTTTGCAAAAATGCACGGGTTTAAAGAAGAAAATCTTTTTACCGAGGAGGCTCGAAAGGAATGGGTGGAATGGAAAGAGAATTTGAGCGACCGGGACTACTACCTTTCACCACGAAAAAAATACAAACCCGAGGGTGGAGGGACAATAAACGTGCTTGCCCTGGATGCGAATGGAGATATCGCGGGCGTGACCAGTACATCAGGTCATCATTTCAAGTTGGTTGGACGTGTAGGCGATTCTCCCATCATCGGAGCTGGACTCTATGTCGATAACGATATTGGGGCCGCAGGGGCGACGGGACACGGTGCCGAATCAATAAAAGTTTGCGCGAGTTTTTTTACAGTTGAGAAAATGCGTGAGGGAATGTCTCCTCTGGATGCATGTAAATTTGTATGTCAACGCGTCGTCGATCGACACAACGGGAAGCCGCTATTCACTTTGAAGCTAGTTGCCCTTAATAAAAATGGACAGTACGGCTGCTATTCTATCCGGGGAAGAATCGATAAAAAAACAGGTGCCCTAAAAGGGCGTGAGTTCAGTGTTCATGATTCCAGGGGGCATCGGACTGAAACCGGGCTGGCATTACTTCCCCCTTTGACCGAAGAAGAAAGAAAATCTATCCCGAGGAGATAGCAGTATAATAAGCAGTAAGAGGTAAGCAGAAGGCAGAAAAAGGATACAACAAAACAATTTTTCTTCTTTGCCACCTTTTGTCTGTGGACTTTGCCTTGATGTCTATTTTGGTTTTTTATAAAAAATGGGAGGTGCAAAAATCATGAAAAAATCAAAGACAATATTCTTAGTTCTGATTTTATTTTTATTGATCTCATTTTTTCCACTGTATTCGCAAACCCTGAGCGATCTGACAGAACCTCAAGAAGGGAAATCCATGAGGGCCTCGAGCGGAAATCCATTTAATAATAGCGATTCTGCCAAATTTAAAATCGGCGAGACCAAGACAATCGCGGTTCTTAAAGGCCCTGGAAAAATCACTCATATCTGGTTAGTCCCTTCTTCAATGGACATCCGCTATCCCAGAGCTTTGGTCCTGCGCATTTACTGGGATGGATCAGAAATTCCTTCTGTGGAAACACCGTTCGGCGATTTTTTTGCCGTGGGGAATGGGATGAGAGCAGTCGTAAATTCTTTACCGGTTAAAGTGAGTTCTTACGGAAGAGCCTATAACAGCTACTGGCAGATGCCCTTCCGGAAAGAAGCCAGAATCACAATAACCAATGAATCCGATAAAGAGAGAGCTTCTTGCTATTATCAAATCGACTGGGTCAAATTTTCCAAAGGCCCAGAGAAAGTCATGTACTTTAATGCGCGTTATCATCAGGAATATCCCCCGGAGATGGGCAAACCTTATACGGTTTTCATCGGGAAAGGGAAGGGACATTATGTCGGCACGGTTCTTTCCTCGCAGAATGGCATAGGCCACTGGTTTGGTGAAGGAGATGATTTCTTCTACATTGACGGCGAAGAGACTCCTTCAATTGTCGGAACTGGCACAGAGGATTATATTAATGATGCCTGGAACATGCGGGTCCATTCCAGTCTCTACACGGGTTGTACCGTCTTTGAGCCCCGAGCTCAGGATGCCCGCATTACTGCTTACAGATGGCATATAGCTGATCCGATCATCTTCAACGAATCTCTGAAATTCGAGATCGAGCGTCGGGGAATCGTAATGAATTCAAAAGGAGAAGTGGTTTCTCGGTCAGGCCTCCGGCCAGACTATTGGTCGTCTGTTTCTTTCTGGTATCAGGATGAAATCGCAAACCCTTGGTGCGATTTCCCTCCTTACAAAGAACGAGTCAACCCAGAGATCGTCCTTCACCTTCCGCAGGTCGTCGACCTAATAAGCCATTCGGCAGGAGTCGAATTGAAGGTCAACCCTTACAACCGGGCCACTTACACAAAACCCTGGTTTCAGGCCAAGAACGATGCCATCGGCTCTTGGATCGAGATTCCTTTTGAAATCAAAGAGAAAGGCCGTTATTCTATCTCGCTTTTTCAGCATCTTCGGGAAGATAATGGAATATGGAAAGTTTACATAGACGATAAGGAAATCTATGAAGCCGGAGAATCTCATATAGCGGGGGGATACAGGGTGAGTCTAGTCAATCAACTTCCACCGGAGAAAGTGAACAAGACTCTGGATTTTTATAACATTTATCGAAAGGACGAACACGAGGATTACATTTACGGACAGAGAAGGGAGAGAAAAATCGGGTTGTTCAATTTTGGCCCAGGTGTCCACAAGATTAAACTGGAGTGTGTGGGAGCCAATCCTCTTTCTCTTAATCCTGAAACAGGAAGGCCAGGCTACAATATGTCTGCTGATGTTTTGTCTGTACGGAAGATTCCTTTCGGTAATATGGATGAGTGGATAGAGAAAATGTTGAGATTTGAATCCAAGAAAGAGAAAAAAAATGAAAAATAAGCTCTTTTTACTCTTTGTATCTTTTATCCTAATCCTAGGATCCTGTGCTTCCCAGAATAGCGAAAAGGATTCTTCCCCTGTCAAACAATTAACTGCTTCTCATGAAGAAGCTGAAACATGGGCAACTAATACCTTAAACAGTATGACTCTTGAACAAAAGATCGCCCAGATGTTATTTGAAGTTCTGAATGCCAGCTATATGGCTGAGGATGATCCGAAGTTCCAATATTTCGTCAAACTTGTCCGTGATTATGGAATCGGGGGATTTGTACTGAGTGGCGGGACACCTCAGGACACAGCCAGAATTCTCAACCGGTTACAAGAAGAAGCTAAAATCCCTCTTTTTGTATCTAATGCTTTTGAGGGCGGTCCTGGACAGATGATACGAGGAGCGACCAACTTTCCTGCCAACATGGCTTTCTCTGCAATCGGGGAAGAAAAACTGGCCGAACAGGCAGGAAGGATAGGAGCTATAGAAGGACGTGCAATGGGAATCCATATCACCTGGTCTCCAGTTGTTGACATCCTGACCCGTCCAGAAAACCCTGTGCAAAGCGTTCGTTCATTTGGAGGGGATCTAGAGCTTTTAGGAAGACTGGCTTCTTCATACATCAAGGGATACCAAGAGAATGGCATGCTGGCTACAGCCAAACATTTTCCTGGCCGGGGAGATGTTGATTTAATTCCGGGAACAGAATTTACGATCAATAGAAAGCCTTCAAAGCAAGTCGAAGATCAAGATTTCTTTGCGTTTAAAAAAGCCATCGAAGCCGGAGTGACATTTATCATGAGCGACCATATAGCCGTCCCATCTGTTACTAACGGTTCAGATTTGCCGGCCAGTGTTGAACCCAAGCTTGCCACCTACTGGCTTCGCAAAAAACTGGACTTCGAAGGAATCTTAATTTCAGATGACATGTGGTATGAAAAGGTTATAAACCGCTTCGGAAAAGTAGAATCTTGTATAATGGCCGTAAAGGCCGGTCACGATGCTATACTCAAGCCAGGAGATGCTATAGAGACTGTATCGGGATTGGCAGATGCTGTGAGAGCCGGAGAGATTCAGGAAGAACAAGTAGACCAATCTGTGAAAAAAATTCTTTATTGGAAAGCGCGTCTGAACCTTCATCACAGCCGGTTTGTGGATGAAGAGAAAGTGTCTTCAGCAGTCGGGATAAAAGAGCATCAAGATTTTGTCCATAAGATTGCTGAATCGTCTCTTACGTTACTCAAGAATGATGGATATTTCCCCTCAGATACGTCCAAGGTAGGAAAAATCTTCCATCTTTGTATTCAGAGAAAAGAAAGAGATCCGGCCCCCTCAGTAGCTTCTTCCAAATTGAAAGCCGTGTTTCCTGTGGAAGCGAATATTATCTTGAGGCCAAACTCTTCAAAAGGACTTTATGAGAAGGCCCTGAAGGCGGCGGCAAAGGCAGATACAGTTCTGGTTTCACTCTTTAATCAACGAACAAGATACATCGATAATGGGCCGCTGAGAGAAAAAGATCTGGATCTTATCAATCGTATTATCAAAATTAAACCTCATTCAACAGTCGTGATGTCCTATGGCAATCCTTACCTTGCCGAGAGTTTGAATGATGTCGCGGCATTTGTTGTTGGATACGGAGAGGGAGGATTTTATGGAAATCAGATTGTCTACGTCGATGCCTTCATAAAACTTTTGAAGGGGGATATCTCACCTCATGGGAAACTGCCTGTGAAAGTTTCTGAGAACTTTCCATTGGGTTCAGGGATTATCTATTAGACTGAATTAATTCAAAAAAAGGATTGTGCTAATCAGACGAAGGCAAGAATAGTAAAAAATGGACTAAAGGATTTACTTATTATTGATTAAGAGAACCAGTTTCTTTATTTTTTCTTGATTGGGATCGATTTCAAGCGATTTTTCCAGAGCCGCAAGAGCTTCTGTTTTGTCCCCCAGTTGATAATAACATTCGCCCAAAGAGTTTAGAAGGCTGATATTCAAACCAAATTGAACGATTGCTTCATCGAATATTTTAATCGCTTTGCCATACTCACTTAATGCCTGGTAAGATTTTCCCATTAAATAGTTGAATTCAAAATTAGCTTCACCCTTGTCCAAAAAAGGCAATAATATTTCTAAAGTTTCTTTGTATTTCTTCAAATAAAAATTTGCTTGAGCAAAATGGAGTCCATAATCAAGATAACCGGGCTCAGCGCGATGAGCTTTTTCAAGCCAAATAAGAGCGTTTACGTAATCTTTCTTGTTAATCAACTGTCTCCCTAGAATGTAATAAATATGAGGTCTGCCAGATTCGATTGATGAATTGGCTATTACCCAGGGTCTCGGAAGATATATAACTGGAGTAATCTCAAAATTTTCTTGTTGGCTTGTAATTTCATTCTCCTTCTCATCTAAGAGAGATACCCTGATTTTGTAATAACCTGAGGGAAATTTTTCCAGAGGGATCATTTCAATATAATTTAGATTGTTTTGATATTTATCCATAGGATGGGTAATCGTGAAATACTCCTTATCTTCTTTATAGATGAGATAGTTCAATGATCCTTCCCCTCTTATTTTTTCTGTTAAAGCAAAAATCTGAAAGAAAATATACAAATTATCTTTGGAGATAAAAGAGTTCCTCGATTGGCTATAAATCTGAATATTTTCTACAACAAAGGGCTTATTTAAATCTTGCAGAGAAGATGGTCTTGTAGCATTAAACCCCAACAATACCGGGCTCATTTGAGTTGATATTGTTTCTGAAAATATGCTGAGATCCTGTTCAAAAGAGGTGAATTCTTTTGAAACTGAATTCTTTACAATTAAAGAGAATTTGTAATCGCCTGGAACAAGGGGGAACATATCTGTAAAACTAAAAGGTCTTTGTCTCATCTTCTTAAATTGTTCTGCTGTGAATTTAAGGGGAACTGATTTTTCGAATTGAAAGATTGTGTTTCCATGTCTATCCGTGACGATTCCGTTGAATTCTAAATTTGTGTAAATGCTGTTTTCAAAACTTGCCATGGATATGTTATGGGGTTCTATGGAAAAGTGTACAAAATTGATACCAGAGTCGCCTTGAATGACCTGCACCTGGGATTCGCTTTCCACATAATTTGCAGAATATTCTACTTCAATGATGTCCTTGTATTCGATAAATTTTTTCGCATATTTGTCTTTGACTTTTTTTATGGCAGCAATATCTATATTTTGAAGCAAAGCGGAAGAAGCTAGAGAGGGGTAATGAATAACACTTTCTCCAGGGATGAGAGAAATTGAGAGTTGTGCTAACTCAGGTTCTATAGCGCTGAGGGTATAAAACGACTCAAGATAATTTCCTGGGTCGCCCCTATAGTTTGACATGAGATTCCATGGTCCATCGAATGCAGGATCATATAAAATAGAATCTCCTATTCTTCCTTTCTGGTAGAATAATAAATGAAAAGCCAGAGGGAGGCCATACTCCGTTAGGCCCTGGTAATACCAAGCTTCAGATGGATAATAGGCGTCCGACCCATGAAAGATTCGGATATCTCTTGGCTGTCCTAAAATAATATAAACTTTACCTCTGTCGGTCTTCCATCCAGGTCTTCCTGTCCCACGAAACCTACGATTGGCATAATTCAGACGCCTGTAATGCTCATCACGAAACTCATTTTTTTCTGTTCCTATTGTGGGATCTCTGTGTTTCCAAAAAGCTTCAATGAAAAGGTTTCGATGGTGATTACTCTGAAGTTTAAGGAAAACCTCTTTTTCGACAGGAGTAATGATATAAAAAACTTCCTCATTGAGCCATTTTCTGTGGTTTTCTGGGATTTCTTTAAATTTGGTTTCCGCTTGAACTAATACAAAGAAGGATAATATGAGAATGGAAATCCCAAATAACACTTGTAGTGTCTTTCTCATCATTGTCACTTGCTTCTTAATATATTAGATTGAACAGTTATTTTCTTACTTAAGATCTAGAACATGTTAAACTAATATGTTAGAGGATTTGTCTTTTTTTTTCAATTGTTTTACAGGGAAAAAGGAGAAGACAAGAAATCTGTGAATCTGAAAAATCAGATTGGCGGAGATGAGGAGAAAAGTTAATGGAGTTAATGCTTAATTGAATTTTACTCAAGCATAATTTAGAATAAATTCTGGTTGGTTTTTAAGAGGAGGTTTTCATGAAGAAAAGATTCATATATGTAAATTTCATAATTATCCTCGTGGCTGTCAGTATGGTTGCAATTCTTCACGCTCAACAAGGGCGGGGAACAGGAAGGATTCGAGGAACCGTCACGGATGCAGACGGAAATCCCATCGAAGGAGTGAAAATCGTTGCCGAACATCAGGAATTTAAAGTCGCTTTTGAATCCAAATCCAGTAAAAAAGGAAGTTGGTCCATTGGTGGGCTGGGTACTGGAAATTTCCAGATTACCGCCAGTAAAGAAGGATATGAGACGGTCTACCATGATATGAAAGTCAGCCAGTTTTCTATGAAAAATCCTCTCGTTGAACTCATTATGCAAAAGATTCAAGAAGTTCCGAAGGACAAGCCAGCCGTTCAGGATGAAGCAGCCTTGGCCCTGTTTGAGGAAGGGAATCAGCTATTCGAGGCAAAGAGATTTGCAGAGGCTGTGGCAGTATTCGAAAAATTCGTGGAGACGTATCCGTCCCTCTATACGGTGAACGTTAATATCGGAAACTGTTACAAAGAATTGGGCGAGTACAACAAAGCCATAGCTTCGTTCCAGTTCGTCCTGGATAAAGTCAAAGAGGAAAAAGGCACTTTTGAAGGGCACGAAAGCGCGGCCATGGCGCTGGCAAGTATGGGGGAGACCTACATGAAGCAGGGTGAATTCGACAAGGCGAGAGTGTTTTTAAAGCAGGCTATAGAGATTTTTCCCGAAGATGAAACCCTGGCCTTTAAAATTGGTGAGATATATTTCAAGCAGGGGGATATCGATAACGGAATCGCATACTATAAGATTTCCATTCAGATCAGAGAGAACTGGGGCCCGCCTCACCGGCAGCTAGGCTACGCCTACCTGAACAAGGCAGAGTACCAGCTGGCCCATGATAGCTTCAAGAAATTCTTAGAGGTTGCCCCTGATGCTCCCCAAGCACCAACCATCGAGGCCCTGATTCCAAAAATTGAGAAATTAATAAAAAAATAACTTCCGACTACTAATTTTTATTTATTTGTCACGACCTTCCATACTTTCAATATATTTCCCCCCATAATTTCCTTAATATCCTTGTCGGAATATCCTCACTTTTTCAGCCCCTTTGTGATGTTGGAATAATCATGAACTCCGAGGATCCCGAAAGGAGTACTTATAAATTGAAAATAAGGAAATACAGCTGGTACGCCCGGACAGATTCGAACTGCCGACCTTCTGATTCGTAGTCAGACGCTCTATCCAGCTGAGCTACGGGCGCACAGGGTAAATGTTTTTCTTATTATGCCAGATTTTAAGATTTTTTTTAAGAGAATTTATGTTGTAGAAACCGTAAGGTGGGCTTGATAAATCAAGCCCCTACAAATCAAGCCCCTGCAAAATATGAATCAAACCTTTACTTTAAGAACAAAGGTGGGCTTGATAAATCAAGCCCCTACAATTCAAGCCCTTACAACATACCTTAAAGTGAGTTAATTGAATAAAGCCTCTACAATTGAAAAAAAGGTATGACCGCAATTACACAAATTTTGCAAGTCTGATCCCGTTGTTATGGGTTTGATGAACTAAATCCATCCGTTGATATGGCTTAATCGGAAACTCTGAGGACAGCGGCGCCGCTGATTTTGCCGGTTTTGAGGAGATTGAGAACTTTATTCGCTTCTTTTAAGGGAAAGGTCTGGGTGGTTGTGCGAATAGGAATTTCAGCCGCAATCCGGAGGAG
>SDBT01005093.1_pt1 | contig 22159 bp, 15 predicted proteins | sample 2277101 | NCBI WGS metagenome assembly SDBT01 (sample SAMN10404973, study PRJNA504765) | marine sediment metagenome | isolation source: marine sediment core GS10_PC15, 103 cmbsf | place: Arctic Ocean: Southern Knipovich Ridge | collected 2010 | reverse complement strand
CTGGAGCGAATCTATCTGCACAGGCACCATATACCTGTCTTGCCAGTATATCCTGGGTACAACTACTTTCTTGCCGTTTCGCCATGCATATTTGATAGCGTCCGTAACATCTGCCTCCTCCGGCACCGCCAGATACATCATAACCGTTGATGCAGCCTTGAATTCCGGTGTCTCAACAAGATACCGGCACGCTTGTTTGCTTTTTTGCCTCTTCTGGTGGCTGGTAATTTCCTGTGAAAGTATTTGCTGCAGCTTACTTCGCAGTTGATTCTTGTCCATATCCGCCGTCTCTTTATTTATCAGCCCTGTCCGGCTGGTTACGTTTTAGCAGGGTTTGCAGCTTTTGTAAATAATGCTTAATATTTTTTTCCATTCCGATATCTTTAGGCCTGTAATACATTCCTTTTTTGCCCGGCAGATACTCCTGCAGCACAAAACCATGCTCGAAATCATGGGGATATTTATAATCTGCGCCGAAGCCCAGCTTCCTGGCGCCGCTGTAGTGACTGTCCTTGAGATGTTTGGGCACCGCTATCGTGGGCTTTTCCTTCACGTCTGCCACCGCTTTCCAGATTGCTGATGCAGCCGCATTCGATTTCGGCGCACATGCCACATATAATGCCGCCTGCGCAAGTGCTAACTGCGCCTCAGGCAGACCTATAAACTCCGAGAGCTGTACCGCCGCCGCTGCCAGAACCGTCGCCATAGGGTCGGCATTGCCCACATCCTCTGCTGCGCAAACTGCTATACGCCTGGCAATAAAACGCGTATCCTCGCCGCCGACTATCATCCGCGCAAGCCAGTAAACCGTCGCATCGGGGTCGCTGCCGCGCATGCTCTTTTGCAGCGCACTGGCCAAATCATAATGAGTATCACCTGTACCATCGTACTCCAGGGTCTTTGCCTGAATAGAGTCTTTAGCTGTTGCAAGGTCGAAGGTGATTTTCTTATCGCCGGCGCCTCCCGGCTGGCTCAGAACCCCAGTCTCCAGTGCCGTCAGTGCTTTTCTGGCGTCCCCGTCGCTGATACCGGCAATAAACTTCAACGCCTGCTCATCGGCCGTGATATCAAGCTTGCCTAAACCGCGTTCGCTGTCGGCAATTGCCGCCTTCAGTAACTGCAATATGTCTTCCGGCTCCAGCGGCTCAAAATAAAACACGCTGCTGCGCGATATCAAAGGCGAATTGATGGCAAAAAAGGGGTTCTCCGTTGTTGCACCGATAAGGATTAAAACACCTGATTCCACGTCGTCCAAAAGCACATCCTGCTGTGCCCGATTGAACCGATGAATCTCATCGATAAAAAGCACGGTCCTGCCGCCCTGGGCTGCGAGACGGTCCCTGGCCTCGGCGATTATCTGGCGTATATCTTTGACACTGGCCGCAGGTGCACTGAGATAACAGAATTTTGCCTTTGTATAGTTGGCGATTACCGCCGCCAGCGAGGTCTTGCCCACGCCTGGCGGCCCGTAAAAAATCAGGCTGCTGAGCCGGTCGGCTTTGAGCATCCTGGTTAAAAGTTTGCCCGGTCCGAGGAAATGACGCTGTCCGATGAATTCATCAAGGCTTCCGGGCCTCATGCGAACCGCCAGCGGTGCTGCTGCGGTTATGTTTGCCTGCTCAGAGGCATTGAACAGCGTTTCTTTGCTCTTGTGATTACGCATAAAAGTATTATACGTAAACCCGCTGCGCTGTCGAAACCTAATCTGCCGGTTTTTTGCTTGAGGATTGGTCTTTTTGGTCAGATAGGACGCTATATCCATACAACGCATCAACCCCAACCTTTGCATCAACTGTACCTGTATTTAATACTTTCGCGCTTCTGCAAAGTGGCAAATCGATTTACACCTCTCGCAAATAAAATTGGCGAAAATTATCCGGTTCGGTTATTATCTCCTCAACAAATTGTAAAGGACTCCATTTGGGCTAATTCAATATGTGAAATAGCCCAAATATTCTTTTCAAAAGATTAATTAATGAAAATGAGTCTCTCATGTTGTTATATTTTGGATACAATGCAACAGTATTGTTGAATTGAAAGAAGGAAAGGCGTTGTCCAAATGCGAAATGGAAAATCTCGGTTAATATACACCACTGCTGTTGTGCTTTGTTTATCTATAGCAATACCACTTTTGTTAATGTTTATCATCACTCCTTGGCTGGTATCACGTGTCAGCCAAACCGCTTACATGGCAATTAACGAAATATGCTTTTGGATGATCGGCTTCGGAGTAGTGATTGTAGTTCTTTACTGGGAACGTCAATCGCTCCGGTCCATTGGTTTTCGCCGTTTGACTGGAAAGGAAGGCTTACTAGCCCTGTTGCTCGGCATATTACTGTTCATACTGGTGCCTACATTGGGGATTTTCATAGAACGTGTCTTTGGCATTACGACAAGCACAATGGGGGTAGTTGCAGCACTTGCCAAATATCCAATTTGGTTTCGCGCTCTACTGGCAGCCAGAGCAGGTTTCGTAGAAGAAATATTGTACCGAGGGTATCTGATTGAACGCTTAAACCGTCTGACTGATAGAGTCTGGCCCGGGGCATTGATTAGTCTCATCATTCATACTGCCATCCATATACCACCTTTGGGCTTAGGGGCATACCCTGGGCCTAGTTTTTCCGATCAGTGCAATCCTAACGGTACTATATGTGTGGAAGCGTAATCTTACCCTGAACATCACGGTCCATTTCTTAATAGACTTCTTGGCACTGGTACTATTACCTCTGTTGCCACCATTATCTTAAGCCACAAGGATAATCGTGTTTAATGGATGCCTCTGAAGATCGCGAATATTGTAAAGGATGGAGTAAAAGTGCCCCAGTTAATACGCTGTAGAAAACGCAAATTATTTAATTTCATTTTTAATCTTTGATTTTACTGCTGTAAAAGCGTTCTTTTAAGTATAAGTTGCGCCGTAGTACTGAGGTGCAGTTTGTTTGACTTCAACCTGTCAGGTTTCGGATATGTCGATATTGGCGCGGCTGGCCATAAACCTGGCCGTCTTAATCAGCGCTTCGGTGACATCGCTTTGCTCAAAAGCTGCCAGTGCGCCCACGGCCTTGTCGGCAAACCCTGCGGCCTGCCTGCCGCTGTATTCCAGACTCCCTGCTGACCTCAGCATCGACACAAGTGCTTGTTTGTCTTGTTGACCACCGCTTAATTCTTTTATTAAAGCTGCCCTTTGCTCGTTTCCGGCGGTCTTTAACAAATGTATTACCGCCAGTGTCAACTTGGTTTTGGCGGCGTCGGTGCCCAGCGTCTTTCCGGTTTTGTCCTGGTCACCGATTATATCAAGCAAATCGTCCGCAATCTGAAATGCTATACCGGCGTTGAGCCCGAAATCCGCAAGGGCCCGTCTTTGTCTTTGGTCGGCACCGGCAACAAGGCCCCCAACCACACATGAACTGCTGAAAAGAACCGCGCTTTTTTCCGTGATTATGTCAATGTATTCTGACTCGCTCAACGACCACACCTTTTGGTCTTTAGCCCGTGCTATCTGCCGCAGTTCCCCTTCGCAGGTTTTTACCGCACAATCTGCAATCACACAGCTGCTTTGGCGCTCTAAATCGGCGCACATTTTGAAAACTCCGCCAAGCAGCAAATCCCCAAGCAAAACTGCCGACTCGTTGCCCCACAGGCTGTTTATCGTCGGCCTTTTCCGCCGTCTGAGCCCCTCATCTATTACGTCGTCGTGCAGAAGTGTCGCGTTATGAATCAGCTCAACTATCGCCGCTGTTTGTATAAGTACATCCCAATTCTTATGGTTGTTTCCGCTGCTGTGCCGATATTTCCCTGATTGGGTCGGTGCCTGTTTCTGCTGCCGGCCCCGGTCGCTTATAAGGCGGTGGGATAACAAAACAAGTCCCGGCCGGAGCATCTTACCTGCGCATATTTGCTTACGAAGATACGACACCATATCACCCGTGCCGCTGTTTAACTTTGCAACAGACGTGCCCGCCAGCAAAGAGTCAATTAATTTCCTTACTTCGGCAAGCTCGCTGTCGATAAGCTTAAAAGCCGCAGGTACACACCTATTGGCCGCTCTTTGCATAACTACAACTTGGAACTGATTATGACAAATCCTTGTTTTACTGTTTGGGTTTCTTTGTGACGTGTTTTTCGGTCTTTCCGTGGACGTATTTGAAGAATTCTCTTCTGAGCAGTTTCGTAATGGGTCCCGGCCTGCCGTCACCGACAACTCTGCCGTCGATTTCCACTACGCCTATGACCTCTGCCGCCGTACCGGTAAGAAAAAATTCATCACAAACATACAGGTCGAACCTCGTCAGGTTCTGCTCGACCACACGGAAATTCTCTTTCCTGGCCAACTTCATAACCACCGCCCGTGTTATGCCTTCGAGCGCTCCTGCCTCGGAAGGCGGCGTATAAACTATCCCGTCCCGTACTATAAAAACATTATCTCCCGTCGCTTCAGCCACATATCCCTGGTGGTTATACATAACCGCTTCGGGAACATCTCTGTCCAGTGCCTCTATCTTGGCCAGTATGTTATTAAGGTAATTAAGGCTTTTTATACGCGGCGGCACCGACATCGGATGATTGCGAACCGTGGCTGCGCTGATAACCTTCATCCCTTTCTTGTAAAGCTCCTCGGGATAAAGCTGAATATTATCTGCTATAATGAAAATCCTGCCGTTTTCACATATAAAGGGATTCAGTCCCAGCGTCCCCACGCCGCGGGTAACTCCCAGACGGATATATCCGTCGATGACATCGTTGGCTTCGACGGTCTTTTCGATGGCCCCAATAAGCTGCTTTTTGCTCATGGCAATTTCAAGGCGGATAACCTTCGCTGACTCGTACAGCCTTTTTATATGCGCTTCCAGCTCAAATATCCTGCGGTTGTATACGCGAATGCCCTCGAACACCCCGTCGCCGTAAAGCACACCATGGTCAAAGACACTTATTTGAGCATCTGCCTGCTCGACAAGCCCTTTATCAAGCCAGATTTTCATTATTAATTTCTCCACCTGGAAGCCGTCCTGGTTTGTTTATGCTACCGGGCGCCGCTGCCGTATCTTTCCGTCCGAAAGCACAATTACCCGGCCAGCCCTGCCGGCCACTTCTTCGTCGTGTGTTACCATCACTACTGTCTGGCCGGCCCTGTTCAATTCTCCAATAACCTCTAAGATACCATTTCCTGTCGCACAGTCAAGGTTTCCCGTCGGCTCATCGGCCAAAAGCAGCCTGGGCTTATTCATCAGTGCCCTGGCCAAAGCCGTTCTCTGTCTCTCGCCGCCCGACAGTTGATAAGGCTTATGAGCCGCCCTTTCGCCTAATCCCAGCTGATTAAGAAGTTCCAATGCACGCTTTTTCGCACTACCGCGGCGTATTACCCAGCCTGCCACCGTGCTGGAAACCATCGCAGGAAGAAATACATTCTCCAGCACAGTTAGTTCGTCCAGCAAATGATAGAACTGAAACACAAATCCCACCATTTCATTGCGAAACTTATTAAGTTTGTGCCCGTTGATACGGCCCAGGTCCCAGTCTTCGAACCGCACTGTCCCCTTATCAGGCCTGTCCAGCGCACCTAATATGTGCAGCAGGGTACTTTTACCGCTGCCTGAGGCTCCCACTACGGCCACAAATTCTCCGCGCTTAACCGCCAGGTCCACACCTTTCAGCACCCTGACTTCTGCCGCGCCCAGCCGATACGACTTATAAACATTCTCGGCTGTCAATATAATATCTTTATCGCTCATAACTGGCTGACCTGCAAAGAATCCACCGGTCTCAGTTTCATCGCTCGCCTGCCGGCCGACAACGCGCCGACCAGGCAAACACATATACCCGATAACACAATTGTGCTCAAGACCTTAAAATCAACGGCGTTGGGAATAGCATCTATCGCATAAATGCTTCTGTCCCAGAGCTGAAACTTAAAATGCTCGAAAAGCCAGTCCTCGATACCGTTGATGTTCACCAGGAACAACCATCCGAAAAACACTCCGACACAGCAGCTTACCGCTGCCATTATAAAGGCAAAACAGCCCAGCAGTTCCATTATATCAATGTTTGAAACGCCTATACTCTTGAGAATCCCTATGTCTTTGCTCTTATGACTGATAATCATGTAAAAAACCACAAACACTATAAAAACCGTGGTCACCGCCACTAAGGCAAACATCGCTATCATCATGGTTTGCTCTTTCTCCATTGCAGCAATGAACGCGCGCCTGTATTGTTTCCAGCTTTGCACCGTGACATTTTCCAGTCCCACAGTGTTTTTTTTCTCTGCTTTTATCTGCGCGGCATAATCGGCCCATAGCCGACCGACATTTGTGCACCCGTTTTCAACTTTCACACCCGCCCTGAACTTTACAAGCAGCATTGACACCCGCCTGACCTGCCCGCCCATACCGCAAAGCAGCTGCGCCTGTTCAAACGGCAGGTATATTACCGAACTATCAATCCTCGCCAGACCGCTGCGAGCATAATCGCTGTAGTAAAACGTCTTTGTATTGACTTCTCCCGCTCCCGCCCTGGCCAGTGCCCCTTTTGCCGTCAGGGGAAAACAGCTGACCACAAGACCCTCCCGGTCAACACCGGCTCCGTACAAATACTCGCCTTTGGCGTCGCGCACTAATTTCAAATCCACCCCTGCTATACAACCCGGAAGGTTCGGGTCGTACGCCGGCTCGAACGCCTTTGAGATTTGCCCTTTGCGGTAATACAGCATCTTCTCGAACCCCGTGGCCTGGCCGTGCTTTACCGGCTGGATACCCATAATCTCAACGCCCAGACACTGTCGGCTGCCGCCGGGACTGACTACTGCGTAGCTTCTTATTACGGGTGAAACAGCTTGGACAAAATCACTGTCCTCAAGTATCTTTACAAAATCCTCGTAGTGTCCGAAACCGACCAGTGACTCGGTCCCGACAACACAGTCACCCACAAATGCGTGATTTTTCCCCTTAAAATCGCCCACCAGGCCGGTCATTACCGTCATTACCACAACTACAATGAAAACGCACAGTGCAACTGCCGCAGCTGCCAGATAGCTTATCCGTTTTTTGAACATATAACGAAATGCCAGAATCAGCTTATACATATATGCAACCGTTACTCGTACCTTAGAATATTCACAGGCCGTGTCCTGGCGGCGATTATCGCCGGAATCAGCGCGCCTGCACCGGCGGCAACAACCGCCGACGAAACTATCACAGCCACCCACATCCACGCAACCTCATTGGGTATCCTGCTGAACATATAAACGCTGCTTTTCCACAGCTTCAAACCGAACACTATCCGCACCCACTGCTCGATTGTATTTATATTTTTTGTCACCGCATAACCGGCTATAACGCCAAAAGCCGAACCAATCATACCCACGAAACCGCCGAAACCGATAAAAAGCCACGCCACCGACCCGCTTGCGCCGCCGCAGCTTTTTACTATCGCGATGTCCTTTTGACGCATCATGACCATCATATAGAAAATGCAGAATATCAGCATAACAACACTCAGGCTCACCACCCCGAATATCACAAGCAAAAGTCCCATCTGCTTGCGAAGCTCCGCTATGTACATGCTTTGCATCTGTCTGGCGGTGGTGACGGTGGTTTCCTCTATAAGGTAACGGTTCCATTTTAGCTGTTCTTGTGCAAAGCTGCGCCACAGCTGCTTGATTTGCTCAGCAACGGCTTCAGCTTCGAAACCTGCTGTCAGTTTGATTTGAATCTGGTCGGCGACAGCGCCGCTTTCCTCGGGGTATAAAGCCTTCTGCAGTACTTCGATGGGCAGGTATATGAACCTTTTATCAAGGTCATATACGCCCGTGAAAACCACATCTTTGATTGTAAAAGGTATAACTTTCCTTTTGATGCCCTGACGCCGGTCCTGGCCTGTTACCGTACCCGTCGTCAGCAGCACCCTTGTGCCGAGCATATTCTCAACCGCCCTGATATCGTACTCGTCGGTCTGCTCATCCGGTTCAGCCAGAACACCTATACCCACAAAACCCCCTGTTGCTTCCGGCCCCTGGGAAAGTTCAAAACACAACTGCCCTGCCGCATTTTTTCCCTTCATTAAAAAACGCCTGAAGGCCGTCACCTTTGCCCGTGATTCGGGTTCGATTCCCCATATATGAACCGCACGGACGTTTCCGGCGCCCAGGTGCAGCAGTCCCTGGCCGAACAAGGTCGGCGTCGCCGCCTCGACAAATGCCCGTTCTTCCAGACGCTGTATGAAATCGCCGTAGTTCGAAAACCGCATCGGCGGCACAACAATCACCTCCCCTATACAGTCAACCGCGCTTTGCTCGAACGTATTGATAAAACCGGTAAACAGGCTGGCTACAACCACCAGAAGCGACACCGAAACTGCCACTGCTGCGATGCTCAGAAACACTATTCTTTTCTTGCGAAGATACCTTAGCCACAGAAAAAACTTCAACATAATTTGTGCCTGGCGACTCGTAACCTCAGAATTGATTCACGATTTACGATTCACGTCCCTTAAAAGTGGAAATAGAATAACGTCACGAATGCTGCCCGCCGAAGTCAGAACCATTATAAGTCTGTCGATTCCGATACCAAGCCCTCCTGCAGGCGGCATACCGTACTTCAATGCCGTTATAAAGTCACGGTCCATCCTCGCCATCGTCTCGTCCTGACCGCGAAGCTGAAGACCGAAATTCTCCTCCTGAACCGCCGGGTCGTTAAGCTCGGTATATGCATTCGCTATCTCCATGCCCGCTATATAAAGCTCGAACCGCTCGGCGTACTCAGGAGCGTCTTTTTTTTGTCTCGTCAGCGGACAAAGTTGCGCAGGGTAATCCAGCACAAACGTCGGGTTTAGAAGATGCCGCTCAACCGTCGCCTCGAACACCTTGTTGACTACCACCACATCGTCCATCGCTTTGTGCTCTATGTCAAGCTGCTCGGCCTTGCTTCGCACAGCATCAATGTCATCGGTCTTACAACCGCTGTGCTGCTCAAAAAGCTCGATATATTTAACCCGCCGCCAGGGCTGGCTGAAATCCACTTTCATATTATCAAATTCAACCTCTTTATTTTCACAGAATTTCTCAACTAAAAACCGGATGACTTCTTCGGTCAAATCCATCATTACTTCGTAATCGGCATAGGCCTGGTAAAGCTCCAGCATCGTAAATTCCGGATTGTGTTGCCTGCTGAGGCCCTCATTGCGGAAATTACGGTTGATTTCGAACACCTTTTCCATCCCGCCAACCAGAAGCCTTTTGAGAAACAGCTCCGGTGCAATACGCAGAAACAAATCCATCCCCAGCCTGTTGTGATGTGTCACAAACGGCTTTGCTGCGGCGCCGCCGGGTGTTTCCTGCATCATAGGCGTCTCCACTTCCACGAATCCCCGCCCCTGCAAAAAACTTCGAATCGTCGATATAATCCGGCTGCGCTTCTTGAAACGCTCCATTACCTCTGGATTGGCCCAAAGGTCCACATATCTCTGTCTGTACCGAAGGTCAATGTCACTGAGGCCGTGAAATTTCTCAGGAGGCTGAAGCAGCGATTTGCTAAGCAGCGTCAAATCCTCCACCCATATCGTTATTTCGCCCGTTCTGGTCTGTCCGAGTTTGCCTTGGGCCCCGATTATATCGCCCAGTTCAAGCAGTTTCACAAGCGGCCACTGCCCGCTCACCAGCTGTTTGCTTAGCCCAATTTGGATAGCCCCGCTGCTGTCGCGAAGCGTTATAAAAATCAGTTTTCCGATGTCCCTCAATAAAACTATTCTGCCGGCACATCTGGCCTGCTGACCTTCATCATCTTCCTTGAACCCTGCCTTGACCTGGGCTGCAGGCTCAACCCCCTCGTATCTGCCTCCGTAAGGTTCTATTCCCAGTTGCCTGATGCTTGATAACCTTTTTTGTCTCTGCAGTTCAAATTTGCCGCCCCCCTTCCGTGCTTTCATTTTTCCTGTCATATTGATACAAATTCCTTTGAACAAACGGCCCCAAGCTTCTCCAACGCCGTTATGCGAGACACTAATCAAGGCCGAAAACTTCAGGTCTTTATTTCTGACTTTACCTGTTTTCTCTTATTGCCTCGGTCCCGGCCTGTTTTGGCTTTTTGTTCTATCAATTTAGTCTTGGCAATAAAAACAGCGATAGCCAATTGAGGGTCACCGGCCAGCGTCTCTTCGATACTATGCTTCTTAAACGGCTCTCCGGCCTTGCCGTGGTTGGCCTTCACCAGTATGCTATTGTCCCTTTGTATTTCACCCATTTTTTGCCGCTCGCTGCTGTTCAATTTGATTTCTATATCAGGCGCAATACCCCAATTCTCCGTGCCGCTTCTATCAGGCACAACGCCCCAATTCTCCGTCACAGGTTTCTTGTCGGGGTCACGGCTTTCTACCCTTTGTCCTGAGGGCAGATGATAGTATGCCATCGTATATTTCAGCTGTGCCCCCCCGCCGGGATAATGGGTTATTCCCTGTACACTGCCTTTGCCGTGCGTTCTTGTGCCCACCAGAATCGCTCGATTATGTTTCGCATCCGCCAGCGCCCCTGCTACTATCTCCGATGCGCTGGCCGAACGGTTATTGATAAGTATAACAAGCGGATAATCCGGATGAGTCTTTTTCCGGTGCGCCAGCTCCCAAGTCGGTATGCCGAAACGAGGCTGGGTTTTAACTATAAGCCCGCTTTTGATAAATTTATCTGCCACTTCCGCTGCCCCGCTTAACAGCCCTCCTGAATTAAACCGTAAATCCAGTATCACCGCCTTAAGCCCCGCGCCTTCAAGCTCTATCAAGACCTCATCCAGGTCTTCGGCCGTACCAGCCGAAAAATTCGTGACTCGCACATAACCGATTCTTTCGGCCTGGTCAACCATATACTCCCACCGACCTCTTTCGTCCCTCTTCCAGCCCCTTACTGTCGGAACCGCTATCCTGGCCCTGGTAATAGTTATATCTTTGCTCTGCTCTGAAGCGGCGTCTCTTATTGTCAGTGTTACCTGCGTGCCTGCAGGTCCGGTTATATGACGAACCGCGCAGACAAGACTCATGTCTTTGGTAGGTATCCCGTCAACTGCTTCTATTATGTGCCCCGCATCAAGCCCGGAGTTATATGCCGGCGTATCAGGCAGGAGACTGACAACCGTCAACATACCTTTTCGCTTGCTAATCTCTATGCCTATACCGCTGAACTCCTGCATCATTTCCTTTTGAAAATCTTCTATGTGCCTGGGCCAGACCATAACCGTATAAGGGTCAAGAACCGACAACGCCGCCTCCGTAAATTGTGCTATAAGAAGCGTCTCGGGCAACAGCGTATCCTGCTGCTGGGCCGACAGGCTTTCCGCCTGATAACCAATGTCGCGATTCAAACTTAGAACTGTCTTAAAAACCCTGGTAAATCTGCTCTTGCTGACACCTACAGGCAGCTGCTTAATCTCATGCAGAACCTCCCCTATTGCCGCCGACCAGGTCCGCAGCTTACCAATGTCCAGTGTATAACGTGTTGTGTTCAGTTTTTCTACCAGCCCAACACGCCCCGTTTCGGCTATTTTGCTCAGCACCTCCGCAAGCATCTGACAGCGCCTTAGTGCTTTTATTGCCATTTTCCGGTAATCAACGACACTGACGTAATTAAAATCCAGCACGTCAATTGCACGCAAAAACATCCCTTTCTTGACTCCTTCGTAACGCTGGCTGCTGGTTTCACACGGACTGTCCTGAAAAGAGGCGATAATCTCTGCTTTTTCTGTCAGCTCGTGACCGTACTCGTAATACTGCCGATTGTCCGGAAAAATCTCCTGCATCCAGTAATAATATACCAGATACGCATCCAGCCATTTGCCTTCGGCATCAAACTGGTCGGCCTTGCTCCTGGCTCGCTGAAAAACTTCTCTGACAAAGTCCTCACTTAAAAGCTCAATCTTTTGCTGTTCGCTCGCAAATTCACACGCCCGAAAAACAACTGAAAGTATGCTTGAAATTTCATTGCCGTCACCGATGCGTAAACTGGAGTAAGATTCGGACCACACACCGGTATCGTTAACATCGTTAACATCGTTGGCATCGCCTCGCGCAAACTTCCGAAGCTGAGCCATCTGTTCTTTATACGCCGCCTCCCTTGCCTGCTGTCTGGTACGCTCTATTGCCTCGTAGCTGCGTACAGTTTCTTCCAATTGCCTCAGGTAAGGGCTTTCGGCACTGCCGCTTGTGCCAAGAATACCCCTCGCTGCGGCAAAATCACCTTTATAAATCTGTCGGCAGACCTGTTCAATAATCTCAACCGGCGCTGCCGAAGAACTATTGTCGCAACGAGCAGTAAAAACAGGCAGAAGTAAAAACAATACGCTCAGCCATAAAGTAACCGCAATTTTGTGTTTTGTATTACGCATCTTGTGTTTCTTCGTAAAAAAGAAAAAATCAAAATCGGTAAACCCGATGAAAAACCTGCTCAGCTTTTCACCGCAAAACATAGGGTCTTACATTCCCGCTTTCAACTCTTGCCCGCTATACATTCACTTGCCTTGCCCGCACAGCCCAGAATATGAAGCTTATGCTTTACCATATCCTTTATGGCCTCTCTGGCAGGCCCGAGGTATTTACGCGGGTCAAACTCACGTGGTGTCTCGGCAAAAACCTGTCTTATCTTCGCCGTAAGCGCCATGCGAAGGTCCGTATCTATATTGACCTTGCACACCGCCAGCTTCGCCGCCCTGCTTATCGCCTCTTCAGGAACACCCATTGCATCCGGCATATCGCCGCCGTACTTGTTGATAAGGTCCTTGAACTCCTTTAACACACTGCTGGAGCCGTGCATTACCAGCGGAAAGCCCGGCAACCTTTTGCCTATCTCCTCGATAACATCGAACGCCATCTTGGGCTCGCTCTTGAATTTGTAAGCGCCGTGACTGGTCCCGCACGCCACTGCAAGTGAATCACAGCCGCTTTTTTCAACAAACTCCTGGACCTCGTCCGGGTCGGCAATATGTTTACTGACATCGTCAACACCCGTCACGTCCTCTTCGATACCGCCCAGCTGACCCAGCTCAGCCTCGACAACCACCCCCTTACTGTGGGCGTACTCGACGACCTGTTTGGTGATTCGAATATTCTCTTCTAACGGCTTTTTCGAGGCGTCTATCATTACCGAAGTAAATCCGTCGTCCACAAATTGTTTGCAGGTCTCGAAATTATCCCCGTGGTCGAGATTTATCGCTATCGGTATGTCGGGATTCTCGGAAACGGCTACATCGATAATCGCCTTCAGGTAACTAATGCTCGCGTAAGAACGCGCACCTCGCGACACCTGCAGAATAAGCGGTGCCTTTTCCTCGGCTATGGCGCTTATAATACCCTGAGTAATCTCCATGTTGTTGACATTAAACGCCCCGACCGCATAACCGCCCTTGCCGGCCATCTCGAACATCTTCCTGGTCGTTACTAATCCCATAACAGTCTCCTTAAAAGTTTTTGCTTCCTCCCTGAAACGCCCACTTTCATCCGCCCCCTTGCTCTGTGCTCTTTCAGGGTCAATACACCATTCTATCAATAAACCGCGTCACCGCCCAGACCTATATATCTGCGCTGTCCGATTGCCAGTTCCGGAACTCCCTGCGGCCAGATACTGAAAACAATCGCCTGTCTGTCAAGAGAGTGGTCCGTACTGTATGTAAAACCGCAGTAAATCCGGTGATAACGCCTTATCAGGGTTATATCGCTGCGTATATTCGCACCATAATCAAAATCATACTGCTGGGCAAACACCAATGTGTATTTCGGGTCCAGCCTGTAAGTGGCCGCAAATGTAAACGCATTTGAGCCTTTCTCATTGCCCACTTCTATACGTCTTAAATACCTGCTGCCGACATACCAGCTCAGATTCGGCCAGCGAAGGTGCGAAATTCCTATATCGAACTGCTGGACCACCGAGCTTTGCATGTCGAAATTCAAATCGGACAGTATCGCCGTACCGTCGCTGACACGCCAGACATAATCGGCGCTGAAGTAATTCCGCCTGGGCCCGAACATTTCGAACCGGTGAAACCTGCCTGCATTTCGCAAATCCCCGTTGAAAATCTCCGGCGCCGAAAACACACCAAGCGGAACAATAGGTTTATTCCAGATAAAACGGTCCGGTGACGTCTCATGCGCCGCCTCGGAGTTGCGGACCCACGTAAAGTCAATATCAAGGGCCATCCAGTCTATCGTTTCTTGTCCATCACCGAATCCCGGCCCCCTTTTCCTTTTGGTCTGCAGCCGCTGTGAAACTCCGAAATTCACCGTGTCACGCTGCTGGACCACATCATCACTTTCGGCATACATTACCGCCGTCAATTCCGGCCGGATGATATGCCGCAGCTGGTTCAAATCCCACAACCTGCTTTTTACACCCTCGTAAACCTTCCAGTGAGCCGGCGGCGCAAACCTTACCCCGGCTTCGCCCAGCCACACCTTTTTTTCGCCGAAATCGCCCCTGCCGCTGCCGTCAACCAGACTCTTTGTAAAACCGCTGCGGTCGTCATAACCGAAAGTGCCTGCCACAAAAGGCACTACCTTAACAAAGCTCGGTGCCTGCGATTGGGTATTACCGATTTTCAGCTTAATCGGCATATCAACTTCGGTCCTGTGCGATATGAACCCGTAATGGTCCTGGTCTATTGTTATCGAATGCTTCTCACCTATTCTTTGCCGGAACCTGCCAACCTTACTGTCGCTGTACAACGTCGCTGCGTCGCCAAAAACAGATTCCCCGGTCAAATGAAACTCCGCACTGGGCAGTTCTTCGAGCTCATCGGTGAAATCGTTTATTCTCACATCACCCGAAAACGCCAGAGCCCAGTTATCCTCTATACGCTTAAGGTGAAGATATGTTTTTTGTCTGCCGCTGGCGCTGAACTCATCACGATAATAGCTTTCGACAAAAAACTCGTCCGAGGCATATCCAACGCTGGCCGTAAGCTGCCAGTTATACGGCAGAAACTGTCTGTGAAGCCAGCTGAACCTGCCCCGAAGGTCACGTTCCGGCTCCATGTGTTTTCGTCCCCATGCCCTGCCCAGTCTGTCTTTACCCGTATCGTTGATAATATAACCTATCATCCGCCCATAATAAGAAGGTCTTTTATAGTCTATCCCGACCCCTGTGCCGAAGCCGCGTTTGCTGTAAAAATCCATTGCCAAAGTTGCGTCCACGCCCTCAGGCTCCTTCAGACCCAGAAGCCGCGACAGGTACCACCGGGTCTCAATGGACGTACCCCACGTATTGTCCCTGCCAACGTGTACACTCTTTATTGGAACATCCGGCCTTTCCAGATCACCCCGCAAAACAGGCCAGTAAAAAACCGTCCGGCCCTCTACCTTCATCCGAACATCACGCATCTCGGCATCAAAACTGCGGTCCGACACCGTGCCTTGCTGTTCGTCCAAAACAGTTGTATCGGTAATGTATATTTCCGAGGCCGTAAGCGAGAGCTGCGGCTGGTAAAACTCGCTGCTTGTCAAAGTCATGTCTTCACCGGAGAATTTGTTCTCAGCCACTTGCCGAAGTTTTCCGGCACGAACGTATATCGGAATGCCTCGCTTTACATCGAAATTTCGCATCACCGCATTGACTGCTATGGCCTTTTTTCTCTCAAAATCATAGTACAGCTCGTCTGCCCGAATCGTCCGCCGCCCTTCTGTTATTACTGCGTCACCTGCTATATAAACATCTTGCACTGCCCCCTGTGCCAGAATATCCGCCCTGCCCGTTTGTTCGGAGCCCACTTGAGCCTGCCGGCTGGAATAATATATCACCGCGCTGTCTGCTTCCATTTCAAGCAGTCGCCCGCTTTGGTCCTGCTGCTGCCAGAGGTAAAATCTGCCCATAAGCGTTGCCACGTCTGTACCGTCGGCGTTCTTTGTGACTTCTATTGTCGGCCTGACCTCACCGACCGGCGATATATAAACCGGATAACGAAATTGCGGCTGTTTCTCAGCCGGCGCTGCCTTGACCTCCGCTGCCGGCGGCGGTGCTTTTCTATGAATAAATTCCTTTTTTTCCGGTTCCGCAGCAGGCCGCTGTTTCAGCGCCCCGCGCCCGGCATCCTTTCTCGCCGCCTCTTCAGGCAAAACAGCCGGACCTTCACCAATAGCCCGCTGGTAAAGCGCCAGTCCGCTGGGGTCGCCCAATTGCCTCTCCTGGGCTGTAACAAATACCTGGCCCGTTACTGTAAACCGCACCACTTCAGCCTGCCCTGCCGTAATTATCTCACGTCGCAAATCCGTAGTCATGGCATTGCGCGCCCTCTCAACGGAGACATTACCCTCTAAGTACACCTTCGCCGTGTAATCGATGCGCACCTTTCCGCGAAATTCTGTCAACTCACTTATAAGCCACACAACAGCATTATCGCCGGCAAAGTGGTTGCCAGCTATTGACATCGAAAAATCGCCCGTGAACACCAGCGCATGCTCACCCGTGGCGGGCTGATGGCTTACGACCTTATTCGCTGTAAGATGCAAATCCTGACCTGCGAACACTTCAGCGTCTATGCCGCCGCCTTCGGCATAACCGGCAGCGTACGACACAATCGATGCCCGACACAACACAACAACAGCGATTATGAATAACCGTTTTCGCATACACTCCGCAACAAAATTGCACTTCAGACCGCCACCGCCAATTTACAATTCATCGAATTATAGCTGCTCATCAACCCAAAGCCAGCAAAAACCCTTAATACCACGTCAATTATGTTAATTTGGGCTTGATTGATATCCAGATAACTCCTTAAATATGCCTGCTTATTATCAGGATTTATAAACATGACCAAAGGCGAATACTCCAGGCATCAGTGCCAGCTAATCCGCGGCTATTACCAAAACCTCGATACGATAATGCTGCAAAAGCTGGGCGAGCTGGTCGGCGAACTCTACCTGGCCGACACACCCGCAAAACAAAACAGGCTTTGGGACAGGGCAAGACGAGCTATGATGAAACTTAAAGTCAAGCCAGCCATAATCGAACACGTTATCAACAAAAGGGATGTGGAAATCCTGGCCAAAAACCTCCAGGACTGGCTGCGCGAAACCAAAACCAGGCCTTCCAAAACAAAATAACCGGCGATACGTATCTTAAAACATCGATTCTCAGCTTGCCCCTTATGAAAAATTAGTGCCTTTGCCCTATAGTCAGGTCTTTGGCCATCTTTTAACATTCAGCCTGGAGTCTGACAGCCGTGCCGCCGGCCCAATATCAATTTAGAATATAAATACTGTTATTGACGCGCAACCGAAACTCCATATTCTATTCAGGAAAGCAAAAAATATACGCAAATTGGGAGGCAAAAATGAAAACAGTGAGTTTAACAGTTTTTGCCGTTATTATTCTATGCGGCTGTGCCGCCGTCCCGGAAACCGCTGAGAAAAAAGATACCCTTCATGCCGAAGTGGCCGAAGCCATCGCCGTCTTTAAATCCGCTGACCCCAAAATTCAACGATTCTTCGACAGGTCCTACGCCTACACTGTACTTCCAAAGGTATTCAAAGGCGCTTTCTGGCTTGGAGGAGCTTACGGAAAAGGCGAAGTCTATGAGCAAAACCTCTTGGCCGGCTACTGCACCATATCACAGGCCACCCTCGGATTCTCATTTGGCGGCGAGTTTTTCCGTGAAATAGTGTTCTTCAGAGACAAGGAGGATTTCGACACCTTCCGAGAATCCGGATACACCTTTGCCGCCCAGGCTACTGCTACTGCCTTGACTGTCGGCGCAGCTGTCAAGGCCGGCTATGACAGGGGTGTCGCTGTCTTTATCGCTTCCGATGTCGGATTAATGGTCGATGCGTCTCTGGGAGGACAAAAATTCAGTTTTTCTCCCAGACTTGCTTCGCCGTAAGCGCCGCCCTGCCGCCGGGCGCAAAAATGGCATTGCAGCTGCCGTCGCGAGTACCGACCCAACTTGTGCCTGCAGATATTGTGCGCCTCGAAAACACCTCGAACCGCCGGATTACGCGCACCTGCCTCAGGGACATTCCACCATAATCTTCAGCATTTTGCCTTAAGCCAAAACCGGTAAAAACCCCTATTGACCCTGTTCACAAACTGATTTAGTTATAGTTTAGGTTGTCGTAAAAAATCGCAAACACATTTCAAGAAAGGGGAAAAACATGAAGGCCAAAAAACCACTTGTTTTCATTGTTGTAATGGCAATGGCCGTATCCGCGGCAGCTGACTCATGGACCATCAGCACTCACTACCTGCGGCTCAACGAGGCCGGGCCCGGCGGCAACACTGACAATCTCGGTGTTGGTGTTTCTTATGACTGGGAACTGAATCCCTATCTGACCTTTGCCGTGGAGGCCTTCGGCTCCTGGGACAACCCTGCCGAACTCTATGGCGGCGGTGTAAACATGAAGTGGCATCTGGCACCCTGGGGACAAATGGACATATATGGCGGCGGCTATGCTGATTATGTGTATGCAAGAGGCCTGCCGTCGGTCACTCAGGGCGGCACAGGAGGCAGCGAAGACGGTTTGATTTACGGCCCGCTGGTTGGCGTCAGGATTCCCCTCACCGAACGCACCGCATTCTTTGGCCAGTATCAGTACGGCTTCATAGACTTTAGTACTTTGCGCAGGGCCTTTGACGAAGCCAACTGGTTTGTGTTCGGCCTTGAGATGAAGTTCTGACAAAACCATCGTCTGACACTGCTGCGGTTGTTCCTTTATTGCGCAGGCCCGGACTTACCCCAGGTATTGTCCAACGCAGGGGGCATATCTTTTCGTTTAGGCCGGCGCCGCCGTCCTGCGAAGCTTGTCCCTGCGAAAGCAGGGGGCAGGAATCCATCCTTCTGATTTCCGACTTCTGTCTTACTTCCACGGCCTGCTACGTGCCGCTTTTATTTGGACAGTATCCTCGCCGTAGAAATCCTGGCCTGTTGACAGTGACCCGATTACGGTAACATCGAGCGTGTTGTTTTCCGAACCAGCCAGACCATCGCAAACCGCCTGTCGGCTGAAAGTTGCCTCTACAACCGTTATATTATCTTCTTCAAAGGCCTCTATAAATTCGGACTCAATACCCAAAGGCAGCAGCATTGCCGGTTCATTGACATCAACATCTTCCGGCCGATATCCTGCGGGCAACTTAATGTGTGCCTTTAGCCAGTTTCCTTTGCTGGTGATATTGAGCTTTTTAGGCGTCAGATTCATTTCTGCCCAAACCCAATCAGATTCGTATGCGCCCATATCAATTGCACTGCCGATTACTCTCGGCCGACCGTCAAGGTCTGTCTCATTAGGTTCGGTGATGTAATCGGGGTCACCGGCATCAATGCATGGCGAATCAGGTAATAGATAATAATCAGTGATAATAGGGCCCACAAAGAGTGGATTGCTATTGATATTACCTTTGCCCAAATACCCTCCTCTGACATCGCAATAAATAACCTTCGGTTTAGCAGCGTTAGTCTTCCAAATTTCTTTGTTGTTTGAACCAGTGTTACCCCACAAAATGCAATTTGCGATTAGTGGTTTACAATTGTAACCATTACAGTGGATAGCGCCCCCAGAAGACCAACCTCCTCTGGCCCTGTTTCCTGCCAATGTACAGTTAATTATATTGGGGCTGGTATCAGTGCAATAAATTCCACCGCCATCATCCTCCGTGTCATTGCCACAAATAAGACAATTATTTATTGTCACTGTAGTTTTACAATAAATAGCTCCTCCATTGTCACCGGCCGAATTACCAACGATTTGGCAACTACTGATAATTGCTCTGCTGCTTCGGAAGTAAATACCTCCGCCGTCGGCTGTACCTACTTCAGCTTTATTGCCAAGTATCCGGCAGTTCATGATGGTTGGGCTGCTATTGTAACAATAGATTCCTCCACCTGTTGAAATATACCCACCAGTGATTGTTAATCCGGTTAGCACTGAATCTTTGCTTTCCCCGCTGTGGAAGTAGAATCCCCGATGATTTTCTGTCTTTGTTCCCTCACAGTCAATAATTGTTGCAGTGACAATGCTATGGTCATTCGGGTCGGCACTGCTAACAGTAATTGCTTTACCTAAGAAGTCAATATCTCTATTACCGTCACCAGTGTAAGTGCCGGGAGCAACGATAACCACATCGCCGTCGACAGCGGCATCTATTGCAGCTTGAATGGTTTCGTATTCGCTTGGAACATGTAATGCATAGTCGCTACTGATTTGTAAAATTACCCTAACTGCTTGGGGACTGTTAATAGTATCATTCGCTCTTACGGTTATCTCACAGTTATATATACCCGAAATAATTCCTGAAGTATCTAAGCTAAGAGTAACCTCATCAATCTCACCGAAGGATTTCCCATTTGTTGGATTAACTTCCAACCAGGAACAATCTTCTATAATTTCCCACCTCATCGCACCTGTTGCTCTATTTCGAATGGTTAAAAACTGCGCTTCTGGATTAGGGCCAGTATCATACGCATGAAATGAAAACTTTATAGGCAAAGCTTCTAAAATTGCCCCCTCGTAACTGAGTTCATCAGATCCTATATCAACACGGCCATTTATAATCCGCTGGTCACCGTCGATATCAGTGCCTCCAGGTTCGCCGCTGTAGTTTGGGTCACCAGCGTTGATGCAAGGTGAGTAGTCCGATAAATGATAGTCACCACCTAGTGGATCAGCAAACAACGGATCTGTATCAATGTTACCTTCACCCAAAAAATCCCCATCAACATCACTGTAAGAAACTGTAATTCGTGGCGAACTATTTAGCCATACTTCAGGCCCATATGTAGCTCTGTCACTCCATAGTATGCAGTTGCTGAACGTCGGGTCGCAATTGTCGTAACAATAGAGGGCACCACCTTTGCTGGCAGAATTTTTAGTGAGTGTACAATGTTCGACCATCGGGGTGCTACCCTGTTTGCAATATATACCACCACCGCCAGTACCGGCTGAATTGTCCTCTATGATGCAGTTTCTAATCACGGGACTGCTGGCTGAACAATAGATGCCACCGCCGAATAAAAGAGTTGAATTGCCCGTGATTCTGCAGTTGACGATAGTCAGATTATTATCAAAGCCATAGATAGCCCCACCATTTCGAGCTGAGTTATCGGTAATTGTGCAATGGCTAATCGTCGGATTTGACTGGCGATAACAATAGATTCCTCCGCCGTTATCATAAGCCGAATTGTTTGTGATTATACATTGGCTAATCCTGGGGCTGGTTCTAAAGCAATAGATAGCCCCTCCGTCTCTGCTAGAATAACCGTTAGTTATAGTCAGACCATCCACAACTGAATTGGGCCCTTCACTGTTATGAAAGTAGAAACCGCGGCCGCTGCCCTGACAGTCGATCACGGTTTCTTCAACTACACGAGGATCATTCGGTTCAGTACTGCGAACCGTAATTGCCTTCCCAGTAAAGTCGATATTGCGGTTACCTTCGCCGGTATATATCCCTGGCTGAACCTCAATAATATCACCGTCATTGGAATCGTTGATTGCCACCTGGATGTTATTGAAATCGGCAGGGGCATCATCATCGACGGTAATTATTCTTGCCTGAGAGGGAGTGACTACAAGTAGGCATATGGACACAAAAATCAGTTTTTTCATTTTCCTTACCTTTCATAAACGCTTAATCAAACTATTATGACAGGCCTGAGCAACATACCTATACCTGATTTATACATATTATCTCCGTTCTGGGCACTGCCAGTGTTGAACCAGGCCCCGAAATTACGGGTTTCTTGCGCATTTTGCTTCTTCTTCTCTGCGGTTCGAGCAATTAACTCAACGCATTGATAGCGAAGCTAACAGCTAAATTTCGACAGGCAGGGTTGGTATGAATGGCACGAACGATTTATGATGACGACAAGTTATTATAAAAGATTTTTGATCCTGCCTTTCCACTTTAATCCTAACACAAAACTACCAGATTTGTCAAGTAATTTTTAAAATTTTTCGCACTTAATTGTTGCGATTTCTTCGTTGTCCCCTAATAAGATGCGCAAAACCGCCTTACTGTTCCGTGAATTTTCATTTTTTCGCGTTTTTTTCTTGCTATGCCGCAGACCATCTTAATTTACGATTTTCGATTGACGATTTTCGATTTTCGATTGACTATCCATTCTCCGTAGTAGCCTGCTACGAAGGATGAATTGTTTTCTGCCTTCCGTCCTCCGACTTCTGACCTCTGTCTTCTGATTTC
>SDBT01005092.1_pt1 | contig 22161 bp, 41 predicted proteins | sample 2277101 | NCBI WGS metagenome assembly SDBT01 (sample SAMN10404973, study PRJNA504765) | marine sediment metagenome | isolation source: marine sediment core GS10_PC15, 103 cmbsf | place: Arctic Ocean: Southern Knipovich Ridge | collected 2010 | reverse complement strand
CGACTTTTAATACACTTACGGGAGAAAACAATGACAACTATTCAAGGCTTGTTCGTATACGGAACGTTACGTCACAGACCTGATCGTCCTAACGACCGGGAAAAAGGATTCATTCGTGGACACATGTTCGATATAGGATCTTTTCCGGGAGTTATACTCGATGCGAATGGTCTAAAGATAGAGGGTGAAATTCTCTATCCCGTGGATGATGATCTGTTGGCTTCATACGATCGATACGAGGGATACAACGTTAGTAGACCCGAACAATCACTGTATATTCGTACTACAACCAACGTCTACACTGAAAGCGGCGTTCAACAATGTTGGATCTATGAATATAATCATTCGACAGAAGGAATTCGAGAAATAGGCAGTGGCAGCTGGTTTGAACGTTGGCATACTACTTGTCAAAGCGAAGTCTAACTGTGAAAACTATGACTGAAGTTCTTACGGTCTCAAAGAAAAAAGCCCAGAGAAACTATAGATTTATGTTATGGGCGAGTTTTATCCTTGAAAAACGTGGAATCAAAGTTAATCTAAATTCATGTATTGTGAATCGCGTACTCAAGGTGGGACAAGTCACTTCTTTAGGAACGGGTTGTTATTTTAAAGCCAAAACATGTTACGGCTGTCACTCAGCACAATTACTAGGAGTCAACCCTCTAAAAAGCGAACGAAATTACTGTTGGTTACATGAAACATTGATACCATCCCCAGTAATGTTGACTGAAGGTGAAACAATTTATATGCCATCACTACCGGGTATGCTCAAAGGAGAGGCTGTCCTTAGATACAAGGGCAATCCGCACAAAAAAGGGTTTTTCAGTTCCTTATTTTAAAGAATTATCAAAAACTGAAACACTAATGCTTGAGTTTTTAGTTTCTTAGGAAAAGTGTTAAAACCGGGCCTACCCTTGCGAGGGTAACACCGGTCGAAAAAACTAACGTTGTAAGTTTTTGCTTTGGTGGGTTAAGATTTTAACTTACAACGAGTCTAATTTATTAGGAAGAGAGTTTTGAATCCAGTAGGTGAGTGGTTTATCCCTCCGAAAGATTAGAGCTTTCATTTTCTAACGAATAAGAAAATCTTGTGCCGGGGGATCTGCGGAGCAACCTAAAACCCACCACCCCTTTTTCTTTTACACACAGGAAGGCACAGGCCATGACAGGTTCAAGAATTTTACGTTGTACTTGTAAATATCCGTATCAGGATAAAAAATACGGTACACAAAAACGTGTACACACAGTCAGTACCAAGAAAGAAACGGCTAGTTGCACTGTGTGTGGAAGGACACAAGGAATTAAACTAAAATGAACAATACGGATTTTACAGTTGGTGCCGATCCAGAGCTGGTTTTAGTCAGACCAGACAAAACTCTGTTGAAAGTTAGGGGAGTGATACCAGAACGTGGTCAATTCGGAGTCGATGGACATGGTTATATCGCAGAGCTACGACCAGAACCTGCTATCTTTCCCAAAGATTTAACAGAAAATCTACGGATATCTTTAGCATCCCAGTACCATAAACTTAAGAATTATAAGTGGAGAGCAGGTCCGTGGATTCTGGACAAGCCGTTGGGAGGACATATTCATTTCGGCTTACCAATGGAAACTGCTTACACAGATGCTTTAGAAAAATTAATGCCTATTATTCTGGCATTAATTGAACCAGCGTCACAAGCCAAGAAACGCAGAACCTTTCCATTTTATCATGGCATTCCGTACGGTGTACTAGATGATGTAAGAGTAAAACCTTATGGTTGGGAATGGAGAGTTCCTTCCTCTTTCATAGTTACACCCGGAATCACAACCGGTGTATTTGCTTTATGTAAAGCACTTATTTTCGAGGAAGTTGTTAAAGGCGAGTTTGCATTCTCAAAATTACCAGCTAACGTCAGAAAAGAACTCAATTTTACACAGCAGTCATTCTACCAGTGTAATAGGAAACAGTTTTTAAAGCAATTGCCTCCGCTGTGGAAGATAATTAAAGGACTATCTTATTTTCAGAAGGAAGGTGAAGGCTCCACCTTGTGGTCTAGTGTTTCCTATTTACGACGTTTTGCAATAGAAAAGGGAGGGTTTTTTGTACCACCAGATATCAAAGTAAAAGGTAAGTGGGCACTCGAAGATATCGCACCAACGACTCCAGTTGTTGCAGGTCCTGGTCCACCTGCTGGTGGAGGTGCTCACATCGTAGAACTACAAGTTCCACAAGTTCGACTGAATAATCTAGGCGATCCAGACACTTTATTTACTCCTGACTATATAATGGAAGTTTAAAATGATAGAATTTGCTCCTACCATGCGATTAAGAAACCAGTTAACAACCTTATTCACTCAACTTAAGAATATAAAATTGCGTCAATTTTCTACTTTCGATTTTCGTAGTCTTTATTGCTTTGGTGTAAGAGATAACAGAGATTTTTCTGTGTATATTTCGCCCCATATTCCTCGATCAAGAGAATTAATAACTTATTTAACAGAGAACCATAACATTGCAGCGACTAACACTAGAGTAGGAAACCCTGCTCCCAGAAATTGGATTGCATTTTCTACAACCTTTCGACAAGATCAAACAGAAATGTGTGCTAGAATTTGTTTACTCACTTCTTTAACTTTAAATCACAGAATTAATTTCCAAGTTACCTAATAGAAAAGGACTTTGTTATGTGTGGAATCATAGGCTTTTGTGCGCCATCCCTTAACAGCGAGATAAGATCAGCTGTTTTAACAGATCTGTTGATGGCTTCCAAGACACGTGGATCTGATGCGGCAGGTATCGCATTTATTACTCCAAAAGGTACCAGCCTTCTCAAGGCTCCTGGTGATCCAGGAGAATTCATCAAGTCGGACGAATATAAGGCATTAACTGAAAATCTGCCAGCAATTGTATTAGGGCATACCCGAGCAGCAAGTGGGAAAGGAAGCGCACGAGGTGTGAACAATACGACTGGTAAGAAACTGGCTGATCCAGCGGACAACGAAAACAATCATCCGTTTTACAGCCAACAAGCGGGCATTTCGTTAGTTCATAACGGATTCATCGATCGTGAGTTCTGGGAAGATGCTTTCAAGACCGAACGCAGCGGGATCGTAAATCCGTTTGAGTCGACGACAGACTCAGAAGCAGCGTTACGTGTTCTAGAGTCTCTGTATTTAACCGATGGAAAAACTCTGTCATTCCTAGATTGTATCGACAATATGGCATTGAATATTGCTGGTTCCTATGCTTTCGGCATCCTAAAAGCAGACGAACCAAACAAAATTTGGTTCGCCGTCAAAGACAAGCCGTTGGTTGTCGGATGGGTGCCTCAATATGAAGCGTTGTTGTTCGCTTCCACCGAAGACATTCTGAAAAATGCAACTGCTGATTACGAGTTAGACATACTGTTTGATTTTATTGTCAATCAAAAAGATACTTCACCCGAACTGTTAGCGGAACAAATGGACAAAAACACCGCGATCGAAGTTACGATGTATCCGGATGAGGAAGATCCTTTAGATATGTTTAACATCGAAACCAGAAAACTCACCCCCACTAATAACGACTACGAGTTCCATCGGAAAATTTACGAAGAACAGCAGAAAAATACCTCGAAGACGGATGATGCTCGAAAAAGTGAAGCAGAAGCGTTGTTCGTTAACTAAGAAAGCCTAGACTATGTATCTATTATATTCTACAAAAACTCAGAAAACTGGAAGAATCCTAAGACGTGTATTAGGAATCGAGGGCGGAATCGCTGCACCGACTCACGTACATGATGTCTTGATTCGCTGGGGTTCCTCTGCGCCTGTTCGTTATACACCAGAACTTGAGATAAATTCACGAGTAGCGGTCGAAGCAGCGACAGATAAGGTAGGATCTTTACAGATCTTAAAGAGAAAGGCTATTTCCGTACCCGAATTGTTTCTATTCAACGAAGGGATGAAGAATCTGAGTAAGCATTTTCCACTTCTGGCTCGGAACAGGATACACCAGCAGGGAACCGACATACTTCTGTGTATGCAGATGGAAGACGTCAAACGTGCGATGAATTTAGGACGAGAATATGGTGTAAAATATGTGCCGACCAAAAGAGAATATCGAGTTCACATATTCAAAGGTAAGTCCATTAAAGCATCAGAAAAGATCTGGACGGATCAAAACAGACAGACTTATAAACCTTGGATTAGAAACCACAGGAACGGTTATACATTTCGTCAACCGATAACGAAGTTAGACGATCTGTCGCGAGCTACTGCGAAGAAAGCAGTCAAGGCTTTAGGACTAGATTTCGGTGCTGTCGATCTTATCATCAGTGATAACGACAAGGTTTTTGTATTAGAGGTCAACACTGGTCCAGGACTAATTAAGTCGGGTGTAAAAAAGTATACCACTCATCTCGCAAAGACTCTGGGCATCACAATCAATCAGCGTATTTTAGACGCAATAGAAGACCCCAATGAAGAAAACTGATTCTGACACGGTGAAACCTATCGTCAAAGACAAGGCATGGTTTAGTAAAAACACTGTGGGTGGCAGACGTACTCGTAATGTTATAGCTTTTCAACACGCGGCCTGCACACAAACACCACATTACACAAAAATCGAAGAGAAAGTTTTAGGTTCTTATGTTTTTAATACGGAAAGTATTTTGTTACGTTCTATCAAAAAGGCCATCGATTTAGGACCAATACCTTTAGAAAAATTTCCGATTAAAAATACCGACGTACAGATAGATGCTATTATCTTATGGGCAAATCAATTGCGACACGCAATAGTGCCTTTCTATAAACTAGCACACGTATACAATGCAGCTCAAAAGCGTAGCTTTATTGAGATGAAACAGATATTTTTATCTGATCTACATATCATATGTCAGGAACACATCTATAAACCACTACAAGAGTTAGAGATCAAGTTCAAAAAACATAACCAACAAATAATTGTGTCGTATGTTGATGGTCACAGCTATTCATTGTTGAATATTCTAAGGAACCGTGGTTCTTCAGGCAATCGTTCCCCAAGCAGTCGCACACATTATTGGGCTGCGTGGATGAACACTTTAAAAGAGATGATAGAAAATTTTGCGATTCCAATAGGAAGTTATAGAATTCAAAAACCTCCTGCAAAAAAGCTCGGCACACGACCAGAAACAAGAATATATTATATACTTACCGAAGGTGAACGTGCCTCTTTAGGTTGTACTTTTACTCGAAAAAACTATGTGCAAGACTATTACCAAGAATTTGAGGTGATTGAATAATTATGAACGAATTCGAATGCAACCGTTGTGGTCACGCCGCAGAAGTCTTTTTAGAAGGTTCGATTATTACGAAAATAAATTTATGTCGTCTCAATGAAAAAGATTTTAGAATAGAAACTGGTACGACATTACCGCAAATAAAAGCCGATCGGATCGTCGTTAAATGTCCTGTATGTCCCTACATTTCTATGATATTACAATATGAAATGAAAGAAGAAAGTGACCTGCATAAATCAGTACTCAAGGGAGAAGTCAAATTTAAAGCAGAAGTTGAAGCAATTGGAGCAGTTCACGGTGATATAATTACTGTTAATACTGACCCCACGCGATCATGGCAGAATATGCGATTGACATCAATGATAAACAAGTCGGGTTTCAAGAAATTAATTCGACGTGGAGAAATAGATGATATTACGATTAGGGAACAAAAAACAATTACCTGAAGGTTATGTCGATCTTCATAATTTTAGTTATGTTTCTTCAGGTTCTGTTTTACGTTGGAATTGTTTTACTCAAGAAGGGACAGCATTTTGGAGTTGTAATATGTACCACAAAGTTTTTCATATTCCTTTCGAGATCAACGACATTATAGCACCCGATCCTAATCAAGTAGACTTGACTTTCGCGCTAAGAAAAGGTACAGGTTTAGAATTCGAGATAATTCGAAAAGAACGCGTTGTACTTACGGACTTGTCTCTTGACCCAGAAGATAATTTAAAAATATGGAACTGTCGCGTCATGATCGATCGAAAAAACCCCTTTTTCCCTGCTCCTGTTCGTACTATCGAAGAAAATAGATTTAAATTAAAAGGGTTTTTAATCAGAAAGGACGATGTTCGTACATGAGCACTCAGTCTAAAGGTGACGCAAGTAAACATCTATTACAGACGCCATGTCCTCATTGCATTGGGATATTGTCCTTGAATATCCAAGTGTATGATGACAAAGTTCACGAATTGCTTGTGTCTCCTGCGCTCTTAGATAGTGATAAGCTTTGTACCCGTGTAGGGTTAGAAGTCAGTCACGACAAGAACGTGGCGTTTTCAATAGCATGTTCGAAATGTGAATTCCAAGAGTTTTACGAAGGTTACGAAGCAATGGACAACGCTGTTAAAGAAAAACATCAAGGTCTTGGTTTTCCATCGCAAGAAAAATCTCAAAAATCTAAAGGGAAAACTCTTCTGACTTCGTTTTTAATCCGAAGAAAACGGGTGGCATCGAAATGATTAATACGACAGATATTACTAAACCCAGAACGTTCTGTCCAATTTGTGAACTCTATTCATTAACATTTATTCCAGTGTTAAAGATAGGAGACGAGGTACCCGTTACAGAAACAAATTACTATTGTTCAATGTGTAAAAAAGTCATTACTTTGGACGCCTTCTCAGCAGTGATCGCAGTTGAAAATATACCTTATAAGCCTATACGCGCAGGTAGACGACCACACGTCAATCCTTTTGCCCATAGAAGTACGCCTGTATTAAAGCCTTTGCCAGCTTTTTTGATACGAAGGAGAAATTTAAATGGGGGATAGAAGATTAGTTCGTGAACTTCAAGAAACAATTGGAATCGAGGTACGTAGAACGCCGGTTTTTAGAGATCACCACTGTCATCGGGAAGGTAACACCTATACTTGTGCCTTGTGTGAATTAAAAAGAAACTCGGCTGTATATCCATTAGCAGTTCTCTCTATTTTACGACACCACGGTTTCTTTACAGAAGGATGGTTACCTGAAGAAAGCGACTTGGCAGATATATTAGGACATGCTCGTATGGAACGGATGATCGCGGAACAACAACGTAGATTAGTTGGTTCTATCACTCTTACATGTCTGAACTGTGGTCATAAAACAAGTCTCTTTAATACTTTTACTTCGTATGTCAGAACTAAAGGAACTTCTCTTCAATACAGGTGTAATAAGTGTCAGTTCACACAACTAACGGAGTTAGAAGTAACAAAGAAAAACCGAGGCAAGAGAAAAAATAAACAGGAGCTACCGGTTCGAAAAAAGAGACGGAATTTACAAAGGCCGAACGCTGTTCTCACTCGCGAACAACAAGATGTGTTAACCGCCCAGTTAACCGGCCAACTGGGTGCTGAACCTGCTACTCAACAAGGGCATAACATATGGCCCGTTGCAACGAGAAGGACACCGAATAATTTTACGATAGGGAATGAACCTCAACCAGAAACCGAAGGAGGTGAATAAGTAAATTTAATGTCAGAAAACTTTAATTTAGACGATTACGTGACTGTTACAGAACGTATCCAGATCTTTTGGAAAACATATCCCGAAGGAAGAATCAAGACAGTGATGGTAAGTTTAGATCCATCTGACTCCGCTGCCAGAATGGCAGTGATCAAAGCATGGGTGTGGAAACAAGCAGGATCAGACCGCGCCGACAGCACCGGATATGCAAAGGAACGCGAAGGCACCAGAGGCGCAAATGAAAAAGCATTTTTAGAAAACTGTGAAACCAGCGCTATTGGACGAGCACTCGCAAACCTTAACATCGGTGTCTCCAAAAAGAGACCCTCACGAGAGGAAATGGAAGGAGTACAGGCTGTAACTCAAGAGCATGAATCAAATTTAAAACTCTTACAGAAGTATGCTGCTAGCTTGGCTGAAGATACTCCTATTAGATCAAAGCTTCGTGATGATTGGAAGATTTTAGTACATAATCCATTAGAAGTATTGAAGTTAGTGCAGAGTTTTAACTTACATTCAACCGAAACCGAAGTCGAACCAGTAACTTAAACAGTCCTATAAATGGGACTTATATATAGGAGGACTCTATGTCTGACAAACGTACGATTAGATCGCCTCGACGAAACCGTCCCCCCGAACAGGTGGCCGTCAATAAGTGTGGCGCTGTATCCTTGTTGTCTCTCTTGAGACACATCGGGTTACCAGACCGTACCGTTTTTGATGTAAGTTTCGATACGAGCGGTCGTATTATTTTAACTCCAGAGGCAGGCACGGTTATAGGTGGCAACGTTGAAGTTGTGGCTGCATCACCATCGTTTGACACTGAAGTGACCGCACCGGTTACGTTTTAAAGAACTAATCTCTGGTAGAGCTGTGCCTTCTTAAGAGAGGGCACAGTTTCTTTATCTAAGGAGAATCTATGAACAATCCTTTTACACTGGTGAAAACCAAGTGATTACCGAGTTTTTTATAGCCGTTGCATTATCGACTGCAACGGTCGTAGACACTCCGGTAATACAAAACCAAACGGAGTTTGTCCAAGAAATTTTAGATCAATCATCTAATCCATTTCTAGTGTCATTTAATAAAATATATAACACAATCAACACTCGGTATAACACAGAAAAAGAAGCTCTAAGGTGGTCTTTCCAAATTTATACTCACAGTACCAAACGTAATATAGATCCTGTGATGTTCGCACATTTGGTACGTAACGAGTCGTACGGAAATCCAAACGCCGTCAGTGTTGCAAATGCAACAGGATTAACACAAATTATCCCGTCGTATTGGGCTGAACGATTTCCCGAGTGTGGTCCTACAAATATAAATGATCAAAATCATACAGGATTAAAGAATCCTGTAACTAATATTTGTTATGGAACATCGGTACTTAATTATTACCTCTGGCAGACAGTTGTTTGGAAGATCTTCCCACTAGTTCTGGGAATTGTACGCGTAGTACCTGTATTTGATATGCAACATGCATTGAATATGTACAGTGGATTTTCAGGTCAGTATGCTAACCAAACTAGTCCTTATTCTTTTAGAATCATGGAAGGAACCTTTTAACATGCAGCAATGGCTAGTAGTGTGGTATTTTGGTGCTGGTTTTGCAAGACGGTACGAAACCTGTTCCTTAATAGAAGCAGCGAATCAAGATGAAATCCGTAAAGTACTGATGGATCATGCTGAAACATTAGGGATAGCGAAAGATTCAAAGTTATTCCTAGATATGATAGTTCCCGTAAGTCAGACTGTTGTTAAACCTATGAAGGCTAGTATATCACTATGAAATGAAAAAATACAACACACCTAAAGGGTGGGAGGTCATACCGATACAAGGAATGTTGATCCCGGAACTATACATCAGTCCCGAGGGTATCATTTATAAGAGACAATCGGGGCACGAAATAGTTCATGTAATAGTAGAAACAAAGTTTGGATCGGTAAATTTGAGAGAGTGGGAAGGAAGTCCCACTGAAAAAAGAGCATCGAAGTTACAGATAGACGTTAAAAACTTAATACGGAGGAAAGCATCTACGGACGGTAGACGTAAGAAAACATCGTAGTCTACGGGGATGCGGAAGGGTATGGGAGGATGACTACAACTAAGTATTCAGATTATGGACGACTGTTCAGTACAGATCAGCGAGACGGTCACGACTTCGAGTATTACATCGACGACAAGACTAAAAAAGTTATGATCTTGCAAGACGGTCAGCCTATATTAGATGAACCTGTGTATGTTAATGACTTAATTCAGCACTATTCAGGCTTAGTCCTGAAGCACGATAAGACCGCGTAAGCGAGATTATTATGCTTTATTTACACAGTAAATATGACTATGACGAAGGCTCTATTATTGATATTTATGTAAAGTTAGATGATGTAAATACGATCACAAATTATGAAGCGATCGCTGCTCAACATTTACTTAAGATCAACAGTGCTATTCGTCAACACATGAAGGATTCTGTAACAACAGAGACAGTCTGTTTTAATGGGGGAGAACTTTTATTTATTAAAAGATTCAAAGAAACTACCAGAAACGAGGCTTTACTTGCGGGGTCAGTTTATGACCGTAATTAATACAAAAACCGCAAACTGGGAAATAGTTTTTGATTCGCCAGCACTCGAAGGACTGTCAAAGGACCAATTAGATATAGCGAAAACTTTGTTCTTAATTGTAGGAGACGCACTATTTGTTTTTAATATGTTGCCGAACAAATTAGTGCAAGACAGTCTTGCCTTTCATTATCAGTTTGTAATCTCACAACTGGCCCAGGATGTACAAGGGGCTGTGATGAGTGCGTTACAACAACAACTATGGGTGACTCCTTTAGAGGGAGAGTTCTCGTATGAGTCATTATTCGGAACAGATCTTTTAGAAGATCTCAAGTCAATACTACTAGGTAACGATGCTGAAGATATTCTACAAGATGCCTTCCCCGAGGATGCATTTACGGGTCCACAAACACCTGATGTAGGCAAGTTTTTACTCGAAGAGTTCTTCGGTAAAGGAGAGGAACCGGAGATAGATGAAGCTGATCCTTTTGATGAAGATGAAGAGGACGAGGAAGGGGAGAAAGATGGACCAGCAACCTACTAAAACCATTCAAATACTGTTGCCAAACCAAGCATCTCTTGCAGCAGAAGTTCCTGTTGATTTTGCAGATGACGTAATGAAACTTTTGTTTACGTCTGTACTTGGTGCATTACACGGCATAAAGTTTTTACAAGATGACGAACTACGAAGTTCTTTTATTCTTAGATTTACAGGAGAAATCGTCTCCTTAACTGAGAATTCTGTACGAACAGTACAAATGGCTAATCAACTTGACACCGGGTCTAAAGTTGAAGATGCAGCAAAAATCATAGAGCAATTCCTAGCTTCTCTGGGTAAAAAAGACCAAGATAAACCTAAGTAAACATGAATGGTTTTTTCTCATTGTTTGCGTTGGACCCCAGAGAAATAGGAATTACGACAGACCCGACCGAAGTTAAGACCGTAGAAACTGGGTTAGATTCGATTCCTTATAAGACAGGAGATCCTACTCAGTTTGAGGATTATTTAGGACAACGTAATCTTAAAAGACGCATCGAACTCAGAATCAATGCGATCTCGCGGGAATCTCTGAGTGAAGGAGATACTTTTAAGGCGTTGTTTTCAGCACAAGCTGGACAAGGGAAGACTGCGTTTGCCAGAGTAATCGCTAGAGAAATGGCTAGACGCAACCTTATTGATAACTACTTTGAGGTAGTGGCTGGTAAAATTGATACTAAATACTTGCTCGATCGGTTTATCGCTAGTCTTCCCGCATTTTCATACATATTTATTGACGAGATTCACGGACTAAAAGGATCTGCGTTGGATGCAATGTTACCAGCATTGCAGGACAACTTGTATCCATTTGATGGGGACGCGAACATGACCCCGTTGCCGGAAGGATTGTGTTGGGTTGGAGCCACAACCGACGTTGGTAAGGTTCATCCAGCACTCCAGAGGCGATTGATAGTCATGACACTAGAACCGATTTCTTTTAAGAATCGTATTATCATTGCTAGTGTTCAAACGTACCCTACCACAGAACAAGCGGCTGTAGAAATTGCTCGACGATGTTTTACACCGTGGGAAGTTAAAGACGAGTTGTATATAACATCTAAAGACGTAGCGATGGACGCAAAGTGTCCGATCATTTGTCTCGAACACGTGCTAGAAGCCTGTGAGTTGTTAGGTATAGACAAACATGGCTTACGTCCGAGAGAACAAGAAGTTCTAAAAACTCTTTTCAGTGCTAAGCGGATAATTCGAGGGGAAACACGCTACGGTATGTCAGCTAATGCGATTACTATGTGCATCGGTGTAGACAAGCCTACGTTCTTTAACCTGATTGAACCGAAACTTATGAAGCTAGGTTATATGCAGGTCGCAGGTGGTTTAGGTCGAGAGTTAACTCCTAAAGCATTAAAGGATTATTTCTAATGATTATTAACCTAGTAACTTACTATGATTGTGGTGATCGGGTAGCATATCGTTGTACTAAGAATGACCTGTGGAAAGAAGGTTTGATAAACGCTGTCAGGGTATGGTCCGATAAACACTCTGCTCCCGATTACTATGTGGTTTACTACTCAGTTGAACCAATCGAATTGATGGGTATGGAACATGACGACGACGAATGGATTCACTCACACAAAGATACAATACGCCCTCTAAAGACGGCAGAGAATATATCACCATGAAAGGGTACGGATTACCACGCAACGATGATGTAGCAAATCCTGATTGCGCTGACATAAAACACTACGGCCTTAAAGGATTCAAAATTAAATCAAATAACAAAAAACGAGCACGTCGCAGGTTTAAAAAGGCTGCTCGTAGAGTAGGTCAACGGTCTGCTGGAGAGTCCGGCAGCACGAGAAGGCACGACAACGATCGTACTCATTAGGAGGATTATCAATGTCAATAATTTCACAGGCAGAACTTACAGAGGTTATCGAATCTAATCTTACAGAGTTCGCCACAATCAGACACTTACACGGTGTCAAAGCAGCGTGTAGGTTCTTAGCAGGACAGATTTTGGGAGGAAGACGGGGAGAAGATGATCATTCATCCGGGAGCAGTGACAATACAAGACAATAAAATTTCAATAGATGACTTCAAGATGACAGAAGAAACGCTTGTCGCTGTTGCTCGCGTTGAGATTTTAACGTGGGCGCGACAAGAAATAGATGCAGCACTCAAAGCTGAGGATAATATACATGGCCAGTCCTAAACAAATCAATGTCATTGACTTAGAAACATCTTGCTGGGATGATGACGCAGATCGAACAGGAAAACCTGCGTCTGAGATCATTGAGATCGGTATTACGACGATAAACATGGTCAGTAAGACTCTCAGTGAGCCCGAGAGTATCTTTGTGAAAAATGTCGAAACAGATATCAGTGAGTATTGTTTCAAGCTCACCTCTATTTCACAGAGTCTGTTAAATACTAAGGGCGTATCCTTAGCGGAAGCTTTCCAGATATTAAAAGATAAATATCACGCAGGTCACGAGCTATGGGCATCGTGGGGATTCTTTGATCTCTTGAAACTACAAGAAGAATCAGAGAGAACTAAAACCGACATGCCTTTTAAGTTTAATTTCTGGATACCCGCCAAGTCAATCTTTTACACAAGGTACCCGAAGAAAAGATATGGCCTCGTAACGGCCTGTAAAAAATCTGGATTAGGATTCATAGGTGATTTACACAGGGGAGCAGACGACAGTTGGAACACTGCGAGGCTTTTGATGCATTGTTTGGACTGGCCTGCGGTCGATTTCAGTCGAGAAGGGGCGAAATGTATTTGCTCTAGTGTTCCACAAGCAAGACGTTGCACTCGGCCATGTCCTAATCATGTGGTACCAGCATCCTTAGTGAGGTTTTAATGAGCACACTAGCTGAACGACGCGACGTGTTTTGGAAAAGAAAAGCAAAACGATTCGCTATAGAACGTGACCAGCAAGCACATCTTCGTTGCGAGACAGAAAACAAGTTGTCCGACGTCACAGGTGATCGTAAAACTATACTCAAGCGTTTTCGCTTGTCGTTACGTTGGGCGCGGACATGGAAGAAACGAGCCAAGCAATGCTACAGTCGGTGTTCTGCACAATACAAGGCAGACGGAGAATATCAACAGGAACTGCAAAGTCGCATCCTCGACCTTGAAGAAATATTACAGACACTTACATCTGCACTAACAATCTTGGGTGCCCAGGACAGTGTGGGTGTACGTAAAGCCATAGAACTATTAAGAGACAGGTCATGGTGGACAAAATCAAAATGACCGATTTCTTGCGACCAGAAAAAGTGATAAAGGCTCGACAAGGTCTGTGGTGGTTGGCTAACGAGGAAGACTCACCGCCTATGAAGCATCGCCTTGAGAAACGAAATATTCCTTTATCTCTGATCGATGATTTATGTCTGTATTATCTTTATAACGAGAATCTCTCACCTGCAGGAGAAGAAATGATTCAGAACACACAGAGGTTGTATGTCTTACAAGAAGAAGGAGAAGTAGGGCAGTACGTGAAGGGGACGCAAGGAAAGTCAACGCGATTTTTCACGGATAAACTGGAATCTGCGATGCAAATAACACCGGAACACGCGGTGACACTGGTACAGGAGTATTACAGGGGCGCAGGACACGCCCCGTTGAAGTTAGTCGAGATTCAAAAGGGTCCGAGGTGGGTGGTGGTAGAATGATCCCTCACAATCCTGACGGTTGTCCACGTGTCGCGTTGCGATTGCCGTGTGACGATTGTGGCTATCCAGCGAGTGAAGCCAGATACAACGATGAATATGAACTTTTTGCACAGCTTGCAAGAGGCCGTAACGAAGAGTCGAATAAGAAATGAGATCACTTTACGATGAAAACGGTAGATACACTGATGCAGCGTCTCACTTAGAAGCATCAGCAGAAAACGGACTTAGAGTAATCTTCGATAAATATGTTCGCGATGGATTTTCTCCTAGGGAAATCTCTCACGTACTTCAAGCGGGGGTTACTATGTTAGAATTAATGGCTATCATAGATATGCCTACACCTTTAGAAACAATGTTGAGAGAGAAAGTAGAGGGACGGGATGGGATTGATAGGGTGGACGTGCCCCCCACACGGGGAAGAACCGGGGAGAAATAACTCCTTTGATTATTGTATACACGATTGTCAAAAACGATGTGTAACACCGCCAGTTTTAGAAGCGTTACGCACGTTAGAAGAAGAGAATTATCACAAAGGGAAACGTATCTCTGTCACAATGTTGACTGGTGGCTGCAAGAGACAGACTGTATTAGAACGTACCGAACCGTTCTATTTGATACCACATAAAAAGCTACCAACAGTTCGTGGTACCTTGATCCATGCTCTCATTGAAAAAGGATCACAACAACTTAAAAAAGAAGGTTGGTTACTCGAACACTCGATGGAGTTACCAGTAACCACCAAGTCTGGAAGTTGGACACTCACAGGTACGATGGATATCGGAGACGTCAAGAACTCTGAGATCACTGACGTTAAAACGCTACAAGAATACGCACTGATGAAGCTGGTGTCAGGTACCAATGATGGAGAGTATTCAGATCATATCCCTGACTACTACACCAAGCAGGCAAATATCTATCGTTACATGGCTAAGACAACTGGAGCGATGGATGCTACGAGACTCCGGTTACAGATCATTAGTTTCGGGAACCTTATTCTTACGGGCACCAATCCTGAATTAGGCTTTAGAAAAGGATACAAGTGGACCAAAGAGAACTATGATATCCCTGACATTCCTATCTTACCTGATAGTTTAGTTGAACACATCATTGAAACAGAAGGAGATCAATGGTATCGTATTATGTTTCAGGACGAGCCTACTCCTGTAGTAGACAATGAGTTCGCGTGGCTGTGTAAAAACTGTGTTTTCTACAAGACCGAACACTGTCCAGATCCTGATAAAGAACGATCAGGAGATATAGTTTCTTTTAAGAAAGAAAAAAAATGAACGCTAGTATAGAACTAAATGTTTTGATAGCAGAGAAGATCATGGGATTGTTCCCGTGTGACGAGTGGCGAGCCGTTGAATGGGACGGTCATGTTGGTGTTCGTTGTGGCAACGACGATCACTATGACTTTCGTAAAGGGATCGGAGTCCGAGATCGTTGTTACGCCACAGGAATCAGAGAATCATATGAATCCTTAGAGAAATCAGGAGAATGGAAAAACATTCCGATTCTGACGGAGCCGAATGATTTCTCGTACCCCGAAACTCATCAATTCTTCGGGCCACCCAGTTATTCCACCTATATAGCAGACGCGTGGAAGGTGATGGATAAGATGGCCGCTGACGGATGGCACGTCATGGTCCGATACGACCAAGGACGTGGATATAGCGGATTGTGGTGGACTTGTGCCGTGGGACGCAGAGAAAAAAGCTACCGTGGTGACGCCACCACCGCCCCTCACGCAATTTGCTTGGCTGCTCTACTCACTGTAGGAGAAGAAAAATGAATGTACGAGACGCACTGGAGAAGGGCTGTACTTTCGCATATCCACAGTATGCGCGAACAGTTTTGGACAATATCGCCCCCAAGGTAGAAGCGGCGTTGAGGGCTGCGTACAACATAGGCTTTGACGAAGGTTCGGCCTATACAACCTTCCGGGAAAGCGACGTTGGCGTCACCGCTGGGATTAAGGAGCTTTCCAAATGACCAAGACAGGCACCCTACGGGAGGCGATGAAGTGGTGCGGGTATGTCCACTTGTCAGGCCCGATCAGTTCATTCAAGCCGGACTGTGCAAAATGCTGGGCACAGGTGGAGGCCGCCCTTGCCGCCACCGCAGATTCGCCCGAAGGACCGTATGGAACCAAACCTCATGGCTCCCGTTGGGTAGTCACACGCCAAAACGATTTTCAAGGGCAATTCTATGGCACCCAACTAGAGTGCGAAGGTGTCCGGGATGTATTGAACCGGCTCCACACAAAGGGGAACAATGAAAAATGACCTAGTTGCACAATTGGTTCAGGCTGTATCAGCACGAGAATGTGCGTTCCACCAAGGATGGAACGATGGTTGGGATGGCTACCCAGAAATGAGTAAAAAAGTCATGCGGTTAGCTGCAGAAATCCGAAACGAATTAGTACAAGGGGCAGCTGTCCGAGAGGAACTTGAATACTGGTACAATGTTGCGGTCAATATGTTGACCGATTCACAACTGGATCAATACAGACTGCCGGGAGGATCACCACGAAATCGGCTAGACCGGACAAGGGGCGCTCTCAACCTCGGTACCCCGGACAAAGAGACTTATCACTTTATTAAAGGCGGAAACAACAACTATGGGGCTTGCGGTAAGAACTTGGGTAACTTCACCTTGTTTCCTGACCGAGTGACATGTAAAAACTGTAAGAAAACAGAGGTTTTTCATAAACGGGAAAGACTGTTCGCCCAGATAGAAAGAAGAATCATCGAAAAATCAATTCGAAAGGAGTAATAATGACTACTCACGTAGGAGTAGTAATAGGTAGGTTCCAAGTAGACGAAATTCATGCTGGACATCTAAGACTACTTGGTCATGTTCAAGGTAAACATCCTAGTATGTTAATCCTCTTAGGATGCCGACAGTCCCCCCAAACGAAAAACAATCCTTTAGAATTTACTCCCCGTTCTCAAATGCTGCGAAGTGTGTTTCCAAAAGCCATTATTTTACCAGTTTGGGATTGTGAATCCGACAAGCAATGGAGTGAACAGGTTGACTCAACCATTAGGAATATATTTCCTAATAGAAAAGCAGTGCTATACGGGGGTAGGAAAAGTTTCATCGAACACTACAAAGGGAAGTTCCCGTGTCATAACATGGACTTCTATCAGACAACAAGCGGAACCGCTATTCGTAAACTAATATCTGCCTTTCCCGAAGACGATCCCGCCTTTCGACGTGGTATTATTTTTAGCTTGATGAATCTACAACCTAGAATTTTCCCAACGGTTGATATCGCAGTGGTTCGAACAATTCGTGTAGACGATCCTTTTACTCCTGACGACTTCATATCAACAAAAGAAGTACTGCTTGGTCGAAAGAAAAATGCTGAACTCTGGAGGCTTCCTGGAGGATTCTGGGATCTTTCAGATGCCACTGCAGAAATTGCTGCTGCTCGTGAACTTCAAGAAGAAACTGGTTTAACCGCTAGTAATTTACAGTATCTTACTAGTCAAACTATAGATGATTGGCGCTCTCGTGATACAGATGATGTCGGTCATAAAACTCTTTTATTCCTGGTCACAGAATTCAAAGGAGAAGCCAAAGGCAATGACGATTTACCAGAAGTAAAGTGGTTCCCTATAAACAAATATACACTTCCTTTAGTTACTCCTGAACATCATAACCTCTTTAAGGAGATCTGTAATCATTATGATTTCTACAACCTTGCCGTTTCCAGTGAAGGAAAACCCTGAAGCAGTTCAGAACGATAACACCGCCTTACTAACGGACAGCTACAAAATGACCCAAAGACTGCAGTATCCAGTCGAGGGTCTTACAAATATTCATTCTTACTTGTCTGCGAGAGTTGGAGCAACGTTTCCAGAAACTGTGTTCTTTGGACCACAATATCTGATTCCACGTTATCTAAAGAAGCTGACTTCTCATGACGTAGAGGAAGCACACGATTTGTTTGCTATGCATTACGGAAGTCCAGATCTTTTCTACAAAGAAGGATTCGATTTCATCATAAATGAACTCGACGGTAACTGGCCCATAAAGATTTCAGCAATTCCAGAAGGCATGGTTACACCAATCAACAATGTACTCATGACCGTAGAGAATACACACGATTGTTTCTGGGCTACCAGCATCTTAGAAACCTTGATGGTAGAAAATTGGTACCCAACGACGGTGGCAACCCAGGGGCGAGCCATTCGACGGATCATTCTAGACGCTTTAGAACGAACTGGAGACCCGAAGTTAATTGATTTCAAGTTGCACGATTTCGGATTCCGAGGTGTTTCTAGTCCTGAGTCCGCAGCATGGGGTGGTGCTGCCCATCTAATCAACTTTTACGGTACCGACACAGTACCGGCACTAACCTTGTTGCGGGACTACTACAGTGAGCCCTGTGCAGGTTACTCGATCCCAGCTTCCGAACATAGTACAATGACCACGTGGGGTGAAGACGGTGAGATCGAAGCGTTCCGTAATATGATCCGAACTTTCGGACACTTCCCGCTATACGCATGTGTCTCAGATTCTTGGGACATCATGCGAGCTTGTGACATATGGGGCATAGATCTAAAAGAAGAAGTGCTTGCAGCAACCGGAACTTTAGTTGTACGTCCCGACTCTGGTGATCCTGCCCAGGTGGTTTTGGATGTCTGTAAAAGACTGATGCATCATTTCGGGTATCATACCAATGATAAGGGCTTCGACGTGTTGAACGACAAGGTTCGAGTCATCCAAGGTGACGGCGTGAATATCGATTCTATCGCTTTAGTACTACGGACCTTAGAACACAACAATATTTCAGCTGACAACGTTGCATTCGGCATGGGTGGATCACTGTTGCAACGACTGGATCGAGACACCCAGAACTTTGCATTCAAGTGTTCTAGTAAAACAGTCAACGGCGAAGAGTTTGATGTGTTCAAGCGGCCCGCGACAGACCCGATGAAGGACTCCAAACGTGGTAAATTTGCTGTGGTTGATGGGCCCCACGGACACGTCATCACTATCGCACTTAACGAATACCTCAATGGTTCAACAGATTGGGGAACAAACTACTTACAGCCTCTCTACGAGGACGGAAGATTACTTCGAACGACAACTTTTGCTGAAGTCAGAGAAAGAGCAAGAGCTTAATCTACGTGATGCTATTGCGAATGTCTGGATGTGTCTGTCGGCTCTCTACTTGTTAGTCGGATCACTGACCAGGAAAGTAACCGTCTTTCCGATAGGTCACTCTGCAGACAGAGGATGCCGAGCTAGGCAGAATAGCCCGCAGTCAATACGGCCCTGTGAAGAAAGATAAGTCAGGCCATCACATTTTTTACTCATTGGAGAATTTATTATGGACGTAGTATTCATGTGGATATGGGGAATCGTTGCCGGAGGCGCAATTCTTTCTATGTTAATTGCTGAATCTGTTAACACCCATATACATGGGGACTCTATACAAGATGAAGGTTTTTGGATTTTTGTATGTATGGTCGGAATTTTTCTTCCGCTAGTTTTGATGCTAATCCCTGTTATCTTTGTAGGGTGGATCTTCCACCTAATCATTGGGTTCATACTTAAGAAACTAGGTAAAAAGAAATGACCCCTCGCTTAAAAGACCGATCTTTATTTGATGAACGGCACTACAAAAAGATTGCACGCTTGCTAGCATCCCACACAAGTCCTCCAGGTCCACCTGACTCGTCACGTAACAGCATTATAGACGAGATTGTAGAGGACTTTTCAGCGATGTTTAAAGACGATAATCCGATTAAAGAAGGATAGAAGACTAAAACTGGAACTAAAACCTTTCCTGAGTGTATACTTATCCATGATCACGAGTCCCGCTGGTCGAAGGGACTTAAGTATACTAGGACAAACAGCCAACGTGCTGTTTAAATTTTTACAAGCAAGAAAGGTTTTATTTTATGCTTAAGATTGTTAGTATGCGCACCAAAGGGTGCGTAGGAAAAATCAAGGCTTATTTTAGCATATCGTTTGGAGACTTCATTATCAATGATCTCCGTTTAATTGTTGGTGCTAATGGGCCATTTGTGGCTTTCCCTTCACGTGCGTATAAGAACGCTGCAGGAGAGCAGAAGTATGCAGAAGTCGTAGCATGGTCTCGCACAGCAGAAGGATCATTTACAGATAGTTCTCAGGCTCTCCAGCTTGAGACTTTAACATTGGCTACCTCAGAGTTCGAACGTCGGACAGGGGAGCCTCTTACCGCAACCGCAGCAATTGCACAAACCGAAGAGGACAGCGACGACGTCCCCTTTTAACCACCTGTAGGATGATTCTTTTTTAACATTTTGACTAGTTAGCCCCGCTCCGAAAAGGAATTCCGGCGACCTCTCACCGATGTGTATTCCTAAGTAAAGTGGGGCTACTTTTTATCTGCATATGCGAGGGATGGGACGATGACGGGAACAAAAACAACAATTCATTTCGATAAACCTCCGTTTATTACTACATGTATTAATCCAATAGCAGAAATTATTTTAAAAAAAAGATATTTACGCAAGGACTCTTCTGGTGAATCCATTGAGACTCCTAGCGAGATGTTTTGGCGAGTGGCTCAGAACATTGCAGAAGCAGAGTATAAGTATGGCGCTTCGGATGGTGATGTAGAGACGTACAGTAAAGAATTTTATTCGTTAATGGCTACAGGTAAGATGCAGCCTAACACTCCAACACTAGTCAATTCTGGGAGAGATAACGGCCTATCGTACAGTGCTTGTTTTGTTCTACCCATTAAGGATGACCTAGTTAAGGAAAACGATTCGATTTACGGTACACTCCTTAATATGGCAGCAATTCATCAGAGCGGTGGTGGTACTGGCTTTTCCTTTAGTAATCTGCGACCGAAAGGTAGTAGAGTCAAATCAACGTCGGGCGTTGCATCTGGACCAATCTCTTTTATGTCGTTATACGACGCTTCCACGAACGTTGTCAAGCAGGGGGGCACTAGACGCGGAGCCAACATGGGCATCCTGCGTGTCGACCATCCTGATATATTTGACTTCATTACATGTAAATCTGATGTAACACAGATCACCAACTTTAATATATCAGTAGCGGTCACTGATAAATTCATGAAGGCTGTCTTAACAGATGACAATTTTGATTTAATAGATCCAAAAACAAAGAAAGTTATCAAGACAATCAATGCTAAGAAATTATTTGATCTGATTACGGAACAAGCTCACGCAACAGGAGAGCCTGGATTATTCTTTGTAGACACAGCGAACAAACATAATCCTGTTCCACATCTAGGAATGTACGAAGCGACTAATCCGTGTGGGGAAATCCCCATGTTAAATAATGACACGTGTAATTTGCTGTCGATTAATGTGAGTGCGTATGTTATCACACACGAAAATGGAACCACTCTACTTGATTGGGACACGTTGATAAACGATATCGATTCAGCAGTTCGATTTATCGATAACGTCATCGATCAAAATCATTACCCTGTGGCAGCGATTCATGATCTATCACACAGAATCCGTAGGATAGGTTTAGGAATCATGGGCTGGGCAGACCTACTGATTAAACTAAACATACCTTATAGTACTCAACAAGCATTGATCTTTGCCGATGAATTTATGGATAAGTTTAATACAGCAGCAGAAGATGCTTCTGAAAAGTTAGCCAACGAACGATCACCGTTTCCAGAGTGGGAACAATCAGCTTGGGGGCCCGACGAAACGTGTGCTAAAGACTCCGCTGGAAACAGATTACGTCAATTTAAAAAGATGCGTAATTGTGATGTCACAATGATTGCGCCAACAGGTACTATCTCAATTATCTCAAGTTGTTCGGGAGGTATCGAACCTTTATTTGCTGTAGCTTTTTCGAGAAATCAAGCGGGATCAGTGATGCAAGATGTAAATCCAGAATTTCTATCTAGAAGTAAAGAAGAAGGTTGGTACTCAGACGAACTAATTGAGAAGATTAT
>SDBT01005091.1_pt1 | contig 22162 bp, 22 predicted proteins | sample 2277101 | NCBI WGS metagenome assembly SDBT01 (sample SAMN10404973, study PRJNA504765) | marine sediment metagenome | isolation source: marine sediment core GS10_PC15, 103 cmbsf | place: Arctic Ocean: Southern Knipovich Ridge | collected 2010 | reverse complement strand
ACAGCGTTTGGCGACGGAGGGCGACGACGCGTTCCGGGAATACTCGACGTTACAGCTAACCACTCTGGTTGGTGGGACTCAATCAGTGCAGCGGACTCACTCGATGGTGATCTGTTTGCTAAGGTTGGCGCCTTGGGCGCTGAGCAGATGTCGATGACGGGGGAGGGTGGTACGCTCGGAGACATTACGTATTCTTTCCCTGTGTTGTCAGCTCAGTACAACCAAGGCGGAAGCCACGGAGAGGTCTACCCGTTTAGCCTTACTGTGAATGGTAACGACCCGCTGGTACGCGGTGAGCTGTTTGAGAAGAGTATAAGAACTGTTACCGCGAACGGGGCAGCAAGGCAACTCGGAGCAGTAGCAGCGGATGAAACCGTGTTCAGCGTCATCCATGTTACTACGCTTGGTACTGGCACACCAGTACTAGACGTCACAGTGGAGAGTGCGGCGTCCGACTTTGCTGCTGAGACTGTTAGATTGACCCACCCGCAGGTCAACGATGCGAGCGGAGTCACCTCTAACCGTCAAAGTCTAGCAGGAGTTAATACCGACGACTGGTGGAGAATGGTGCTTACCATTGGTGGTAGCTCACCTTCCTTCAACATCTTCGGACTGATCGGCATCCAGAAAACAAACCTGCCATAAGGAGATAAAACATGGCTAAGTTTCTCTACAAGAACGCTCACCTCACGATCAACACTGTTGATCTGAGTGCCCGTGTTGAGAGCTTGACGCTCAACGTAGGCGCAGAGACGCCAGAGACCACTGCTATGAGTGACGGTACGAGACAGCGTGTGGCTAGCTTTGTTGACTGGTCAATCGACGTGACCTTTCGACAGGACTTCATTGCTCCAGCAACGAACGCGGTTGACTCCACGCTCTTCAGCCTCGTCGGCGCCGCAGCCTTCGCTATCATCGTCCGTCCGGACGCAGCGGTTAAAGGCGTTACCAACCCGGAGTTCACTGGCAATGCCCTGCTGGCAAGCTACAGCCCGCTCACAGGCAGCGTCGGTGATGTTGCATCAGCGCCTTGTACGTTCCAGGGCGATGGTACGTTGGCCAGGGCAACCTCATAAGAAAGGATCGTGCTATGGATTTTGATCTCGACGAAGAATTCGGCTCCAACGAGCGGGCCGAGATAGACGGTGTTTGGGTTTCCTTGGGCGAGGATGCTGGAGTTAAGGTATCCCGTCTGGGGAATCCAGAAGCACAGAGGGCTTATCGTAAAATCCCCCGCGCTATCCGCAAATCTATCGAAGATGGTTCTATGGGGAACAAGCAAGCGATACTGTTCCTTGCCAAGTTCATGGCTGAGCATATTCTCCAGGACTGGAAAGGACTCTCTTCTAAAGGCAAGTCACTTCCAAGCTATACCTCAGAGCGCGGCAAGGAACATATGGTAGAGTTTCGCCGGTTCCGGGATAAGGTTTGGGAGATCTCTGTCGATGAAGACCTTTATAACGTGGAGCTAGAGGAAGACGTAAAAAACTTACAGAAGGTCTCGACTGGTTCCTAGAGCACGGAAGTGCTATCGAGGCCTTAGAGCGATGGGAAGCTAATAACGATGAAACGTCAGAGGTGTTAAATGAGAGGCCAGCTATCACGTTTAGCCAGCAGTGGTTATGGGATGCTTTCTGGGCGCTCAGCAAGAAACGCGCACGAGGGTTTGGTGCTCAGCCACTGCTGTACTCTGAGATCGAAGCTTACTGCCGAGTGCAGGAGTTGAGCGTGAGCGACTCTCGTACATTGACTTATGTTGTGAATGCCTTGGACGACGTTTGGATGAGCTGGGCAGATAAGGAAGGCGAGAAGAAAGATGGCTGAAGTTGATATCAGCACGGTCAAAGCGCAACAGGGCTTCAAGACCCTAGCGCAAGAAACTGAGGTTCTGCGTAAGCGTATGTTTACGTTGGCTAAGGAGCTTGACAAAAATCGTGCTGTAGCAAATAGCTTAAGCAATGTGTTCTTAGGAAAACTCACGCCAGCCGAAAAGAAAATCGTTGCCGTAACAAAGCAAGCTGAGGCCGCTTTCGTTCGTCAAGCTAAAGCAACTAACACTGCGAGGGAGAAGGTTAAGAATCTTGCCGCAGCATTAAAACTGGCTGGTGCGACTCAACAGCAGCAAGGGTTTATTCTAAGAAGTGTTAATCAGCAGCTTAAACGCTTCGACAAAGAAATGTCTTCTGGAGTGCGATCTGCTAGACAGTTTCAAGCAGCACAGGATAGACTCAACAGAACTCTTGGTATTGGTAATCGCAACTTGCGAGTAATTAACGCCGCACAGAAGAAACAAGCTCGAACAGCGCGCGACGCTAAAAATAAGAATGATAGACTGAGCGCGACTCTTCGAAACTTAGGCTCTTCAGCTGTCTTCGCAGTTGGTCCTTTGTCTGGAATAGGCGCAAGAATAACAGCACTTGGCGCTATCGCTGTTAGAACAGGCGTGAAGATAGCTCTCTTTGCTGCGGGCTTAGTCGCAGCTGGTGTAGCTGCGTTCAAACTTATTGGTGGCGCTCTCAGGGCTGCTATTGCTTTTCAGAAGATAGAAAGTGCGCTTGTAGTAGCTACTGGATCGCTTGTAGGTGCCAAAGACGCCTTTGCGTTTGTATCTGACATATCGCTCAAACTTGGACTAAACTTAGAACAGGCCGCAGATCAATTTGCTCAGCTTGCAGCCGCAGCAAAAGGAACATCCTTGGAGGGAGCCGGAGTAAGAAGTCTATTTGCGTCAACAGCCAAGGCATCCGTTGCTCTTGGCTTAAGTGTAGATCAAACAACAGGCATTTTCAGAGCCTTTCAACAGATAATTTCTAAAGGGACTGTTCAATCCGAAGAGCTTCGCGGACAGTTGGGTGAACGCTTGCCAGGCGCTTTCCAACTCGCTGCTATTGCTATGGGTGTTACGACTAAAGAGCTTGGCAAGATGTTGGAGCTAGGTCAAGTCCTAGCAGATGATTTACTTCCTAAACTAGGAGCAGAATTCGAGAAAAGATTCGCTAAGCAGGCGCTTGAAGCGTCGAAAAACTTAAGAGCCGGAATAAATAGATTGTCCTCTTCAACATTCTTATTCTCGCTAGAGCTAGACAACACAATCAAGTCCAGTCAAGTCGCAGCCGGATTCTTGGACAATCTTTCTAACACCGTTCGATTTCTTACCAAAAATCTGGTTAGTCTTATTGCTCAAGTCGGTGGAGCGGCTGTTGGATTAGCTACGTTGGCCGTTCCCGCCATCATCGGTGGGCTAGTTAAACTTGCCGGAGTCATCAAAGGTGTAGCTGCCTCAGTCCTTGGTTTAGGTGCAGCTATGGCTACAGGCCCTCTTGGCTTGGTAGCTTTGTTTGTTCGATTAGCGATAGCAGCTGGAGCGAGTCTTGCAACCTTTGCTTTTTTGAGTGATGGCTTGAAAGAGACTGCTGATTCTCAAGAAGAATTATCAAGACATCTCGGGAACTATATAGACCTCGTGAAGGAGGCAGAAGGAGCCACTAAATCGGCAATAAATGCTCAAATAGCTCTCGCAGAGAAGGGTGTTAGAGCTATCAAGTTAGAACTGGAGGCACTTTCAGCAGTTCTTGGAAATAGACCCTTAGCCGAGCTGAAAGAGCTTGGTAAGCTAGAGCAGTTCTTAATCTTCACGCCGATAATCAGAGATGTCACAAACTTCTTTAGGTCTTTAGGAGCTGATACGACTGTCGAGGAGACTAAAGCTCGAATGAAAGCTCTTGTTGAACAGTTAGAGGAATTCGCTAATAAGATAGAAGAGTTAAAGACTCTTCCAGAGGTATCGTTGGGGGCCGCGGCAGCAAAGCAGGAAATAACTGACCTTATTGAAGAGCTAGAAGTTCTCAACAAAGTGAAAGCTGCACTTGCTAGAGGAGACTTGATAGCGGCTAAGAGAATTCCTGCGGAGGCTGAAGCTAGAAAGCTGGTAAAGGATATTCCCGTACAAGATCTTCAAGCCGAAATCGAGCGCTTGGGATTGCCAGACGTAGACCTTTCTGAGCTGTCAAATAGGTTTACGAGCGAAGGAAGGGAGTTTATTAAAACAGTCGAGGGCATATCATCAGAAATCACTATCACTACTGACAAGATAAAAGGAAGTATAGGAAAATTCGTCAATATTCCGACTGTCTTCGGTGGACAAGTCGTATCGGAGGAAGAGGCTGTCAAACGGATTTCGGCTACTGGTGGAGTCGATCCAGAGACTGGAAAACTGCTTGAGTCGTTTGATACAATAGAACAGGCTCAAGCTGCCGCTGAGCTGCGGTCTAAATCTCTTGGCTTAGAGTTAGATAGGCTTTTTGCCGGACCTAGAAGAGATATAATAACACAAAAGGTTACTGGGCTTAACGTAGCGATAGAGAAAACGGGAGCAGCGAATAAAAAGTCCCGAAAGGAGCTTGAAGCAGCGCCGGAAGCTGTTAGAAGGCTAAACCTTCAGGTAGCTAATCTAGTCGCGCAGTCTAAAGCTCTGAAAGCAGGACCAGAGGCTATTAGAGAATTTGAAGCGACGTTGAGGGAACAAAAGACGCTTAAAGCATATACGAAGGCTATAGAAGGGCTCGATGAAGCTAGTAAAAAGCTCATACCAACGTATAAAGAGTTTAAAGCTGCGGTAGAGGGCGTGCGGCTTGGTAAACTGACGGCAAAGGTTGACGAGCAGATAGCGGCTATGAAGAGTTCAAATGAAGTTCTAAAGCTTCGGATTGCCGGGCTTAAAGAAGAGGCTGATGCCTTAGAGATTAGAAATAAGCTGGAGGCAGAGTTTGGCAAAGAGATAAAAGATGACAAGATTAAACAACTACGAACTGAGCTTGAGCTAGGTAAAAAGCTGACTGAGGAGTTTAAGCTGCAGCAAGCAGCAGAGAAAGAGGCAGCTCGTCTCGCTGCGGATCTCTCAAAAGTCATAGGTACTGCTTTCGAGGACGCTATCATAAAGGGCGACGACTTTAGGAGCGTCTTGAAGGGCATCCTCGATGACATTTCCAGGATCATCCTTCGGTCAACTGTTACAAAGCCGTTTGAGACCTTCTTGACGAAGCAACTAGATGATAGCGACGCATTAAGTTTTCTTACTGGCAGTTCGTCTGCACCATCTGGCCCTGGTCCTGGAACTGGCCCAGAGGTTCGCTCAGCTACCAATCTTACTGCCCTGGGTCAATCAGCAGCCGGTGCGGCCACGACAGTCAGTTCTCTTGGTACGGCTGGAGTAACGGCTACTACTGCACTTCAGAGTACAGCGACTTCGCTAACCGGGGCGCTTGCCGGTGGTCTTACTGCTCAAACTACAGGAGCGTTGAATGCGGCTACTGGTTTGAACGCGGTCGGTGTGGCGGCGCAGGCAGCAGCTGCAAGCTTGAGTACACTATCTACCAGTAAAGGCAGCTCGGTGGGCGGCAGTGTTCTTGGTGGCGTATTAGGACTTTTCACTGGTGGATCGTCTTCTGGGCCAGGAGCACTCAGCCTCAGTGATCCTGGTTTCGCCCACGGTGGAAGGCCACCAGCTAATACGCCCTCGATCGTCGGTGAAAATGGGCCGGAGCTATTTGTTCCCGGCGTGCCCGGGACTATCGTCTCGAATGCAGACCTTGCAAAGTTGCTGAGCGGCGCTGGCCAAGAAACGCAAGCGCCGGCTCCTCCGAACCAAGGTAATATTTCTGCAGGACAAGGCGCCAAGAACGCAGGGGCATTTACGAACCCATTTACTGCTACAATAGCCCTCGCATTAGCGTTCTTTAATAAAAAAGATTTGACGATTGCTGGTAATTTGGGTAATCTTGACGCACCGACTCTCGGCGGGCTCCCAAACCCAAAGGGCTTCGCTGAGTCATTCGGCTCTCCTGGCGGCGCTGGCCCTAGTGGCGCTGGTGCAGCATCCGGAGATCCTGACAGTAGTGGAGCGGGCGCTGGCGCTGGTCCAGGCGAAGGTGGTCAGGGTGTGGGTTCTGGCGTAGGTGGAGCACCAGGAGGAACAGCGGGCGTTGGCAGCGGCAACGGTGGTAGTAGCGATGGTGCCAGTGCCGACGCGGGGCCAGACGCAGGAGCCGGTGGTCCAGGGACTGGCTTTCGTCATGGAGGGCGTCCTCCAATCGGACGATCATCTGTCGTTGGCGAAGCCGGCCCAGAGCTATTCATTCCTGATAGCTTCCGTGGCGGAGGGCAAGGCGGTCCCATTAATATAAGCGTAAACCAGCGCTTTGACTTCCGAGGAGCATCTATAGAAGCTGTCGCACTTCTTAGGCAAGAAAGCACTAGGATCAAGAATGAAACACTTGCCGAGGCTAGACGCGCCCGGACTCGCGGAGGGAGATAGCTATGGCTACACTCACTATGCCAAGTACTCCAGGCTTTGCTTCAGCCGAGTTCGGCTTGCTCACAAACACGCAAATCTTTGCGAGCCCATTAACTTCAGTAGCGCAAACGCTAGAGCTTCCTGGAGCGCTTTGGACGGGTACTTACAGTCTGCCTAGAATGACTTACGATATAGCCGCTCCTTGGCAAGCATTCTTGCTTGAGTTAATGGGAGCGTCTGGAAGGTTCTTTGGCTTCGACCCTGTTAGAACTGTTCCGAGAGGCATCTACAGCTCAGGCTCTGACACCCCGCTTGTTGATGCGGCATCTGAGACAGGCAAAACTCTCAGCACTGACGGCTGGAGGAACAACGGTACAGGGCTACTGCTCCCAGGAGATTATTTCGAGGTGACAGCGAACTCCATCAAAGAGCTTCACATGATAACAGCAAGCGTTGATTCTGATGGTTCTGGGTTAGCCACGTTAAACTTTGTCCCGCCGTTGATTTCAAGCCCGGATAATAACGCCGTCATCGTCGTGACTGATCCTGTAGTCGAAATGCGCTTGGTTAATGATGGTCAGGGAGCCTGGGACATTGGCGGCAAAGAATTTGTAGAGACGCTTGTCTTCACTGGAGTGGAGGTGTTTTAGGTGGCTAGAGATCAGACTGCTGCGGTTACAACGGAGTCAAAAAAGTCCTCTGGGGCTCGGCCGCTGTTTATAGTTAAGTGTGAGTTCGACAGCGGTGATCTCCTCTTCTGGACCGGAAGGGGTAACTTGCCCTTCGGTGGCGATACTTATAAAGGATTAGGAGACCTTGGGAAGATATCTCCGGTTGAAGAAGGACTGGAGCAAAAAGCTTTTGGAATCTCGATAGCAATCTCTGGCGTTTCTTCTACTAATCTTTCCGCCGCCCTCGACGAGGAGCTAATGAATAGAATTGCTCAGGTTTGGCTTGGGTTCTTTGATTCTGACTACGCCCTTATCACAAGTCCTGTTCTCGTGTTTAGAGGCAGGTTAGACACAATGGATATTAAATTAGGGAAAACTGCAACTGTCAATATCACTGCTGAAAGCAGGCTTATTGATTGGGCTCGTCCTCGCATCCGACGATACACTAATGCGGACCAGCAAGAAAGATTTCCTGATGATAAGGGCTTTGAATTTGTTAGCGAGACAACTGACAAAGAAATACTTTGGGGAGCGGTCATAGCTAGTGGGCAAGGTGGCGGGACAGTTGCTTCTGGTAGCGGTAGCCAGCATGGCGGTAGCAACGAGCGTGAAGGGCCTTTCGGTGCTCCAAGAGACGGAGCATCTTCAGAAACATGAGGTATCATGACTGGCCAGAGCGGCTGTTCGATACGATAAGAGCAGCAAAGAAAACTAAGTTTAGCTGGGGAGAGCACGACTGCGCTACCTTTGTCTTTAGCTGTGTTGAGGCAATGACAGGAGTGGACCATATGAAGGATCTCAAAGGCCAATACAGCTGTAGAAGGAGCTGTGATAAAGCCTTTGAAGAGATTAAAGGTACTAAGACGCTTCTTGAGTTCGCTGATAAGTGCCTTGAGAATCGAGTTGACTTAGTTAGGGCTCAAAGAGGGGATGTTGTGTTGTTGATTATCAACTCAATCGAAGCGTTTGGAATAGTTGTCGGTCGCCGCGCTGCGTTTTTAGAGATAAAGAATGGTATACAGCTTGTCCCAGTAAAAGACTGTTCCTATGCTTGGAGAGTTGATTAATGGCCTTTCTAGCTGATCTTGGCGCTGCGGCCGCCAGTTTTTTTAGCTCTTCTGGTGGTAGAGCTTTAGTTGGTCTTGTTGTTTCAGTAGGACTGAGCTTCGTCAGTGGTTTGCTTGCGCCGAAATCCAAGGATCGTAGAGGCGAGGCTGTTGAGCGTGGCATCACTCAGCTTATCAGAGCATCTGCAGAAAGCCACAGAATTGTTTGGGGAGAGCGTCTCGTCTCTGGAGTAATGGTTTTCGCTGACGTCAGTGGAACTGATAATAGATTTCTTCACATGGTTATCGCTTTAACAGGGCATCAGTCTCATGAGATAACCACTGTGTTTTTTAACGATGTTGGCATTAACGACGATGATATGGATTCAGGGGGCCTTGTTACTGTTGGTAGGTTTGCTAATAAAGCAAGGATAGTGAAACATCTTGGAGAAGACGATCAAGTATCGGACGCCTTTCTCACTCCCACTATTACAAACTGGACTACTAATCATCGACTTCGTGGGATTACTTATTTATACGTCTCTTTAGATTTTGATCGCGATGTATATCCGACAGGTATTCCCAATGTCAAAGCGTTGGTAAAAGGAAGGCTGATTGCAGACCCGAGAGATACTGCGGTTGTCATAACTTCTTCCTCCGTTGCTAATCCAACTGTTATTACTACAGCCTCGACGCATGGACGTTCTGCAAAGGAGAGAGTGTTTATTAGTGGACACACCGGGGCTACGCCAGAGATTATTGGAGAGTATCAAGTACTCACCACCCCGACTACAACGACCTATACAATAGACGTGAATGTAACAGTTGGAGGAACTGGCGGCTCTCAGTTGCACATGAGGTGGAGTGATAACGCAGCTCTCTGTCTTCGAGATTATCTCCTGGCCAGCTTTGGGCTCAACGCCGACCAGAACAGTGAGATTGATGACGCCGCAGCGATTACCGCAGCTAACATCTGCGATGAACCAGTTCTTTTTCCGACAATCATTGACGTGTTTAACTTTACAGCATCTGCCTCGGATAATATCATTACTCAGACTGTTCCAGCGCCTGCAAGGGCGAAGTTTGTTCATCCGAATGACGGAGTTGTGGTAACAACCAGTGGAACGCTTCCTGGCGGGCTTGTTAATGGCGGCACGATATACTTTGTTATCTCCGTAAGTGGAAAAGAAGATCCTTTTGAGTTTAGATTGGCTCTTACACTGGTTAACGCTATTGCTGGCGTAGCTATCAACATAACCGATGCTGGTACTGGGACACACACTCTTGCGAGAATTAATCAGCCTCGCTATACAATCAACGGGATTGCTGCACTCGACGACGATCCGATAAACATTGCACCGCCGTTAATTGCTGCCATGGGCGGACAGCTTACCTATACTCAAGGAAAGTACACTATGTTTGCTGGAGCTTTCAACGGACCAGCAACTATTCCGACCCTTACTGAAAGCTCGCTTCGTGGTGAAATCATTGTACGTCCGCGGCCTGGGAAGGCTGATCTACACAACTCGGTTCGTGGGATATTCACTGATAGAGATAACAAATTTCTTCGGACCGACTTCCCTCCGAGAGTTAACTCTACTTTCGTCACAGCGGACAAGGGAGAGAAGATATTCAAGGATGTTGAATTAATTCACGTCATAGATACTCATCGAGCACAGCGACTTGCTGTGCTCATTAATCAACGAGATAGACAAGGGATGTTATTGGATTATCCAGCCAACCTTAGCGTTTTGGAGGTAGCAGTTGGCGACGTTGTTGATGTGACTAACTCTCTGCTTGGGATTACGGATAAAGAATTTGAGGTTCTTTCCTTTACCTTCTCTGAGGACGGCGGAATTGACTTGGTACTGAAAGAAACAGCTGCGGGAGTCTATACTTTCAATCCGGAGACGGATGAGGAAATTCTTGATATCGCTCCTAACACTGATCTCCCTGGAGCATTTGACCCGCCGCCTGTTCCTACAGGGTTAGTTTTAACCAGTGGGACAGCTGAGCTTCTTGAAGCTGGCGATGGAACGATTATCAGCAGGATTAAAGTGGCGTGGACGGTAGTGCCAGATATATTAGTTACGTCTGGTGGAAAAATAGAAGTTCAAATGAAGAAAAGCGCTGACTCTGTTTTCGACACCATGCCTGATGCACAGGGAAGCGAAGTACAGGTCTTCCTTGCTTCTGTTGTCGATGGAGTTGCGTATGATGTAAGAATTCGCAGTGTTAATAAGCTTGGAGTCACTAGTGCTTATGCTACTTCTTCCAACCATACCGTCATTGGCAAGACAGCAGTACCTCCAGACCTAGCCTCCTTCGTGGTTGCTACACTTGCAGACGGTACTCGAAAGTTTGAATGGACGACATCTTCAGTTCCGGCTGACGTTAGAGCAGGAGGTGGGTATCAAATTCGCTTTTCCTCTGGTGCAAGCTTGACCTGGGCCACTGGCACTAAGCTGAACGAAGGGCTGCTTCTTTCTAGTCCGTTTGAAACTAGCGAGCTAAGTGCAGGCCAGTTCACGTTCGGCATCAAAGCTTTTGACTCGACTGACAACGAAAGTGCGAACGATGTACAGATAACTGTTACGCTCGGCGACCCTCGACTTAAGAATGTCATAATTCAACGAGTTGAGCATTCTCTGCTGTGGCCAGGGACTCTCACTGACTGCTTCATCGCGCCGGAGAATGTGCTTGAAGCTGTTTTCTTAGGCTCGCCGTCGGATGATTGGGATTCTCTGCCGAGTACTTGGGACGCGCTTGCAGCTACTTGGCGTGGGATTGTGGCCAATGCTACGCCACTGAGGTACGAGACTCCTGTAATGGATGTTCTTGTTGATTCTACCTTCTCGCCACTTATATCTGTGGCAGTTGTTGGAACAGCAACCGTCGAAATGAGAACTCATACCGACGCAGAAGGATCGGATTTGTCGGCAGAAGCCTATATCGCCATAGCTCAGGTTGTCAGTGAAAGATATATTCAAATAAGAGTCAGCGTTGCCGGAACAACTCCTGTGATAACAACGATGACGACTCTTATTGACGGAGATTTCTCTACGCAGGATTTCCAGGACATTAATACTGCTACTGAAGGTGGAGCTTTCTTTAACTTGATCGCCGCAGGCCACTTTGAAGTTGGGACTGATGGCACCATGACTGCCATATCGCAGGCACAGATTCTCGCAATTCAAAGTGTAACTGTCCCTCATACTTGGACGTTGGTATCTAAGACGGCTACAGTCGGCGGAAATCCGGCTGCGGAGTTTAAGATTTTTGATGATAATGGAGTCTTGGCAAATGCCACGATTGATGTTACTATTAAAGGACCGAAAGCGTGACCCAGCTTAATGTTAAGGACTATGGTGCCAAAGGCGATGGCGTTACAGATGATAGCAGAGCCATTCAAGCGACCCTCGACGAGGCGGGTAAAGAAACTGTATTTTTCCCGGCTGGTATTTATAAGATAACCGTACCGATAAAAGGGAGTTAACCATGACCCTTCCAACTAGCGCCAGCAAAGCCAATATGGATGCTGGAACAGACGACCCGAAGCAGGCGCGTGGTGATTTAGCTAATCTGGTTGATAAGTTCAATACGCTTCTAACGCACGTTACTGATTATACTACAATCTTCAACGTGCGAGACGATACCTATGGTGCTGTCGTTGATGGAGTGACGGACGATGTGGTAGCAATTCAGGCTGCTGTTGATGCTGCTACCGCAGCTGGAGGTGGCACAGTCTGGATTCCTGGTTTTGCTGCGGTGGGTGCCGCAGTCGTTCTAAAATCCAATGTGCATATATCTGGGCCAGGGTGGCAAGCCGCTGGTTTGAATCTCCTCAATAGCATCAACACCGATGTAATCCAGACGCCCTCCGGCACGACCACGAGCAACGTTGCCGTGAGCGGGCTGCAAATCGACGGCAACAAGGCCAATCAGACCTCTACGACCGTTAACGGTATTCACATCCAGACCACGCCCGCCAACCCGCACTCGATCATCGACATTCGCAACAACAGGATTATCAACTGTCGGCAGAACGGCCTCAAGATACCAACCGGCGGTGCCACGGACATCTTCGTTGGCTACAATCTTGTGGACGGCACAGATGAGGAAAGCGGCCTCAACGTTTCCTTCTCGGATACTGCTACACTCAATGAGCGTATCGTGGTGACTGGGAATAACGTTAAGAATAGCCAAAAGGCGAATATAGCCTTCGGTGGTGGGGCGAGAGAGATCACCATTTCAAATAATGTTTTGGACACGACGGATGCCGGGTCTGGATCTGGCGTTGGCGATAATATCACTGGCTATTCAACAACTAATATAAATGTCACTATCACTGGCAATACCTGTCGGAACAGTAAAAATAATGGTATTCATACTGGGGGGTCGAGAATTGTTGTCTCGAATAATGTGATTTTCAACACGACCAATGACGGCATCGTACTCTCGTCCACAAATGTCTCCCCCGCCGCTCAAGGTTTCTTCGTTTCAGTTACCGGTAACACAACTCATACCACCGGACAGCGCGGGATTGATATCACCAATCATAGATACGCCGCCGTAATAGGTAATGTCATACGAGCGCCGACTGGTTTTGGCATTGGAGTTACCGTAGATGTAACAGCGAATGGATGTGATTTTGCGAATGTTACGGGAAATATTGTTTCCAATGGAGCGTCTACTGGCATTCGGTTCGATGGTGGTGCCGATGGTATTCAACACAGCGTTATCAGCAGCAATGTTGTTGAGAACTCTGGTGCCGACGGTATTAGGATTTCCGATCAGTCAGGGACAGGCTGCAAAGACAATATCATAGCACTTAACCGCTGTGTAGCTAATACCGGCTGGGGCATCCTCGAAGCCAATAGCTCCAACCGTAATCTCTTTGTCGCGAATAGCGTTCTAACCAATACCGCTGGGGGGATAATTCTTGCAGGCAATGCCAGCAAGGTTATGGATGGTTGGGGTGACGTTCAGGGGACTTCAGGCTTTGCTAGTATTACTGCTGCTGCGTCAACAACAGTTCCCGCCGACGCTGGTACGTTCGTCCGCCTTAATCACGGTTCAGGAGTAACAGTCAACAATATCACTCCTGTTTGGGCGGGGCGGGTTCTTTATATCCTCTTTCAAGACAATAATGTCACCCTGGCTCATGCCGCTACCGGAGGGGGTGAAATGCATCTGAGTGGTGACACTAACAAAACGGGAACCACACTAGATGTCATCCAACTCGTTTCTGATGGGACCGATTGGTTCCAAGCGAATCAGTTACCATCTGGCGCAAAGGCTTTCAATGTCGTAGATCACGGCGCCAAGGGCGATGTAATCTTTGGAACTGACGGCGCGATCACGACCGGAACACCCGACTTCACCTCCGCAGCCTCTGCGTTCGTAGCCGGTGACGTTGGAAAGGTGATGACGGTACCTGGCGCAGCGGCAGCAGGAGCCGATCTCAGCACGACGATCCTCACCTTCGTTAGTGCGACTGCTGTTACACTCGCGGTCAACGCCTCAACCACAGTCTCTAGTGCGGCGTTTGACTATGGAACGGATGACACCTCTGCCTTTCAATCAGCTATAAATGCTGCGGAAGGCAAAGGGACTATATTTATGCCAGACGGCAGTTATGGTCTTGAGGAACTTGATCCTGGCACAGCCAATTTAACGTTTCTTGGCCAGTCCCAAGGAAATACGATTCTAGTACATCGACCAGGAACGGGAGAACCTGGTGACGGAACGGCGAACACGCTGTTCAAAGAAATTGTTAAGCCCGGCAGTTGGGCTCCTTTTACCAATACAAAGGGAACTTTGATCTTTAAGAACTTTACCGTCCGAGGAAATCGGGACACAGCCGCTACAAAGAATAAAGGTGGCAGAGCCTTTTGGCTGGATTACTACGACAACATAACGTTCGATGGCATCTATTGGCTTGAATGCAATCATTTCGCTACGGACGTTCACTTCAATTCTTCTGCGGTGTGGGTAAATTGTAGAGCCCTCAATTGCGGTAAGGGTTTTTCGAGAGGTCGGGACTGTTTTTATTATCTCGTCGATCACTGCAATGCAAATCATATTGGTGACGACGTTGTTGATTGTCACGTTCAGACCTCTGGTATAACAGAAACAACTCCTATCAGGTCGGGGATTGTTGCCACAAACAATCACTTTCAAGATTGCAGCGGAATGAAAGCCCTTGGCGCGAGAAACGTAATCTTTGCGAATAATACTTTAGAGCGGTTTAGGAATTCCCCAATTACTGTTGAGGGTGGCACAGGTTCTGAGGGTGACAATCAAGCATTTGTCATAAAAATTACAGATAACGTCATAACAGATTCCAACAATGCAGAAGCGGGAACTCCCTCTACTGCCGTCATTCTCATTGCTGGATTGGAGGGCGTTGGCACCACGTCAAGCTCCAGCACCGTACCTGGGTATTTAACATCTGGTGGAACTAAGATTGAACGATGGGATTTCAGAGATTTAGACTTAACTGACTCAGCCAATCCAAAATATCAGACATACGATGTTACTATAACCGGGAATATCATTGCCAGGACGCTTCCAGCTGTGACAAATTACGACGATTGGGGTTTCGGACAGACTATATTCCAGGGAGTGTTTTCTAATCCTCAAGTAACAGACGCTATGATGATTCCTACAGACATAATAAGAATTGATGATAACGGAATAAGGCGTCTCGTCATAGCTGATAATATATTCGACCACGCTACGGATGGGATACAGTTCACCACTCCAGTAGCGGATACCGATTATGAGCAAATCCTAATTAAAGGAAATGTCTTTCACGATATTACTACTCGTTGCGTCGTGATACCAAGTGCCTCCATAAATCTGCCGCAGTTTGTATTCGATGGAAATCTTGTTAACATGGACCCGATGGTTAGAAATAGTAACTCTAACACTAATGGAACATATGATGCCACTGGGAACCCAGCGGCAATAAGTGGTGGAAATTTAACTGGCTATACAGTTTCTAATAACCACTTTATGCACTGTTGTCGGATGATTGCGACTAATGTTTTTGACAGTATTATTTCATACAACAATGTTGGATACTGCAACCCAACAGCACTTGGCTTTAGTACCAGCAATGTTGGCATTGGAGAGATGTTAAGACAGGCACAGGGATTTAGATATGTCGTTCAAGATATGAGTCCTATTAGTGCTACCTACCTGAATTTTATCAATGTCATGCAAGACAGTGAAACGGCGCAGCCTTCCGCTGGAACATATATTGAAGGATGGTTTACTAAAAATAGAGCAGCACTAACCGTAACTGGCACTGGTAAAAACGTCTTAGTGGGATGGATACGTCTTGTGACAGGCACAGCCCACGCGGCAGGTACTGATTGGGAAACAATCTACTGGAAGACTGCCGACACGGTGTAAGGAGCTAATCATGGCTTTTCCTGCTAACGCTACCAAAGTCCATCTCGATGCTGGGACAGACGATCCAGCACAGGCGCGAGTAGAGCTGGCTGATCTGATTGATAAGTTTAACTCGCTCCTTGGGCACTTTCCGAGCTTTGCGCAGACTTTAACGGGGCGTGCCACCGCTCCCTTGATGCGAACTGATCTGGCTGTGCTGGGTTCTCAAATCATCCGCAAGACTGTTGATGAAACAGTCAACAACTCCACCACATTGCAGAATGACAATCACCTGCTTGCTGCCCTGGCGGCAAATGAGACAGCACACTTTATGTTCTACATTTTACACATTGGAAATGGGACAGCCGACTTCAAGTATGCTATCACTGTACCGAGCGGCGCTACTCTAGTTCACGCTATGCCGAATGCGCGCGTGACTGCGACTGGCGCACTCGGTGGCGCTTCTGCAACAACTTCTAGCGCTTCAGTTTCAGCGCAAGGTACGTCTAATAAAATCGTACAAGGAGTCTGGGGGATAGTACGTAATTCATCCACTCCCGGAAATCTTCAGTTACAGTGGGCGCAAGACACTGCGACAGTGGTTGATACGAAAGTTCTTCTAGACTCTTTCTTGATGGTTTGGAGACCGTAATGGCACGAATCTTCTACACACCTAACGGTGATATCTATGGCGTACATCTAAACGGCAATATAAACGTGCCCAATGATGTAGCCTTCATAGACGTGAGTGAAGCTCCAGATCAAATCTTGTGGCCGACTCTGCCTGATGGCAGTCCGGGCAACGAGCGCACTTCACGGGTTGATCCAGGTACTGGAGGTCTTGAGTTTAATCCTGATAATCTCGTCCCGACGAAGGACGAGACTTACGATCAGGTTCTCCAGAATCAAAAGGTCTTCAAGGCTTACGTACTCGCCGTCAACGACGGCTCAATCGTGCCTGGTAGTAACATGACGGGAGCCGCGCTTAAGGCAGCGGTGAAGGCAAAGATGTAGAGGTGTGAGCGATGACTAAACTCAAACGCTTTATCGACGGTGGGGCTCCGGCTCTTATCAAACACATTTTCGGCGTCCTTGCTGTAATGGGGGCCGTACTCATAGCCGGAACTTTACTCTTCGCAGAGGTGAAAGCGACTGAGGAGAAGGCTGAACAAAATCGCCAGCGCGTTGAGGCTATTGAGCGAGATATAAACGAGGTAACGACTCAGCAAAGGCTTTTACTTCAGAGCACAGTGACTGAACAAAAGCTGAACGAGAAGTTTAGGGACAAGACCAGCAGCACACTGGAGAGAATCTTAGATCGTCTGCCGCGACGTGAAAGGTCACCTCGATGATAGACTTAGATAACTTGGAAGCGAGTCGAGAAGAGATCGAGGACATCTTGAAGGATCTCAAATCTGACGAGGGGCTGCGATTGAAGCCTTACAAAGACACCGTTGGTAAGTTAACGATTGGATACGGACATAACTTAGACGACTTGGGGATCTCTGAACGCACAGCAGAGTTCATGCTTTCCGAAGACCTTACTGCCGTCTTAGAGGAGTTGAATGATAGACTTCCTTGGTGGAAGGGTCTTTCAAAGCCTCAACGTCGCGGACTAATGAACATGGCCTTTAACCTTGGTTTGCCTCGGTTGCTTAAGTTTGAAAAGATGCTTGCTGCATTAAGAAATGGTAACAGCGAGCGCGCTGCGGCTGAAGCTATCGACTCCGATTGGGCAAAGCAAGTAGGTACTCGTGCGTGGCGTATCGCTGCGCTTTATCATAACAGAGCAGAAGGAGAGTAACGTGCCAGAAGTAGAAACAATGAACTGGTTCATGTCGGCTTGGACTTGGCTCACCACTGGTGATATGGGGGCATGGGTCTCCGTCATCACGATCATCATTGCTGCAGCGAACGCGATCACGATGGCCTTCCCGAGTACAGCGGACAACAAGTTCCTGAACGCTGTGCTCTGGGTCTTGAACTTCCTGGCGGCTAACGTCTTGAGGAACAAGAACGCTGACGACACCAGGGCGACATCCTTGGACAGCAATTGATGTGGACAGCAATCTTCGGCATTCTGTCGAAGGGCTTGTCCGTCCTTAATAAGCTCCTACCTTCTTGGGAGTGGAAGGGCGGGCAAGCCTCAGCTGAAGCAAAGGCAGCGAAGGAGGCTAATCGTGTCTTGCAAGAACAGCTTGAGATCGCGGCTGAGCCCAATGCTACTCGCGCTGAGCTTCTTGAGCGGATGCGCAAGCGGAAGCGTGGGGATTAACTGCCCGCCTCCTGTCTGGCCAGACGAGAGGGTGTTCGAGGAACTTGATACTATACCCTTGGTGGGATATGGGGACTTCTGGGACTGGATGGCCAGAGTCGATAAACTAAATGCACAGCTAGAAGCATGTCCATCATACTCAACTTGAGGGTCTGTCAATGACTAACATCATGAAACGCTTGTTTTCATTCGCTGTTTTGCTGGTGGTTTTGCCATTGGCTTCACCAGCGTTGGCTGAACATCATCGTGGCCATGCTATTATTCACTTGGATAATAGCTGTGCCCAATTAAAGGCTACACGCTTGGCTTTGACTAGATTTGAAGACTCCCTTGAAAACCCGCGTACAGGGTTCTTTTCAAGGGTGCGTCTCAATCTTGAGTTGGCTATCGAAGACTGTGAGGAAGTTGCTTTCCTTCTCCAAGACGGCGAAGACTTGGATGTCATTAGGCGTCGGTTAACACAACCAACTGGAGCTAATCCGAAGTCAACCGTGAGGGCACTGTTCTTTGCGCTCTACGAAGTCGCCTTCACAGTTGTAGGATCAGATGGCGCAGACTACGATCAGTTCCATCGCGCCATTCGACGATTATCTCATGGATGGAGCCATGCTGATCTGGCTATCTGGCATGTTACAGACGCTATTCGGGAAGAGATATACGACGACCCGGATTTTCAAGAATGATTGAACTTCTTATACTGCCGTGGGCAGTTGCTGGAGCCTGGATTTACCGTACTCGTGGCGGTGGCAACTGGCCAGTTGATTTGCCACGAGTTCTGGACCTCGGTATCTGGGCGCTGTTGCTCTCCCTCCCGCTGTGGTTTATAGCACCTTGGTGGGCTGCGTTGATCGGAGTGGGGAGTGTGATGGCTTGGACCTCTCTCGGCCACGGAGACTTCATCGACTTTGGAACCTCTGGTCGAACAGACCCTGACGAGCTGCTGAGTCGGTTCCTTCACTTATTCTGGGATAAGCGAGACGGACCAGTTCATGATGGTGTTGGGATGATGTTATCTGGCGCGACGTACACCCTTATGCTTACAATACTTGCAGCAGCTTTTGGCGGTCCCCAGTGGCTGCTATGGCTACCTATTGGTGCACTCAAAGGTCTTGCCTACACCATCGGCTGGCGGTTTAACATTCCCTCGTGGAACATAGACGAGACAGCTCTCGGAGAAGTGCTTACCGGGTTCTTTCTGTGTGGCGCGACTGGGCTACTGTGGTGGCTAGGAAGTAGTTGAAACAACAGCGCGGGGCTGTAAGCAAATGCCAACTCCAATAATGTCAGAGTCTCTATCCCGTAGAATCATTGAACAGATCGAACAATGCTTGACCGAAGGATACAAGCGTAAGGGACTGCCCTCTGCGATAGAAGAAGCCGGCCGGCGAATGAAACCAATTAGGCGTATTAATTCTTATACGCTAGATCGTATATACGAGCTTTATAGCCTTAAACCAGATTGGTCACTACACAAACCAAGTGAAAATATTAGCAACAAGCTACCACCGGCGCCTGTTATCATTATCAAGCCTAGTTACGAGATTAGTAAAGATCCAGTCCGAGGCGTAAAAACCAAAACGCTGATCGCTGCAATTGGCGACGGTCATGATGGGCCTGGCATACCGGACAAGTCGCGCTTTTGGTGGGCAGGTAAGCATGTTAAGGCCCACAAGCACGATATTGTCATCTCAATTGGCGATCTCTTCACCTTGGATTCTGTCAGCAGATTTGCTGCGCCAGGTACACTAGAGGGGAAAGAGGCGCCGTACTGGAAGGACGACATGGCTTCTGGTAAGGAGGCGTTGAACGCTTTTGAGGAGGGAAGAGGCGGTTACGAGGTAGAGAAGCATTGCACTTTGGGAAATCATGAAGATCGCTATGCGTCCCAGATAGGGCGTCAGCCATGGGCATTGGATGCCTTGCAGGATACGCCGCATACGATTCTTGGAGATCGAGGATGGACCTATAGTCCATACGGAGAGTTCTATTTCATAGGGCGAACGGGATTTGTTCATGTTCCGCTGAATAGAATGGGCAGACCGTTCGGAGGCAAGTTTGCAGAGAATCAAATCGGGAACGAGTCAACATTCGATGTTGTGTACGGTCACAGCCACAGACCTCTAGTTAAGCCGTTTCCCAAGCTCAACAACGAGACCATCAAGGTGGTCAATCTCGGCTGTTTCCTTCCCGATGGACATGTAGAGCCCTATGCCAAACACACCCTCCACGGCTGGGAGTACGGCATGTACGACATAACTCTTCTGGGGGGTCGTATAAGCAAGGCCAATTGGATACCTATGGCAGAGCTTGAAGAGCATTACAGCTAAGACAGCTCGGTTGCTGTGGTGGGTTACTTGATTGCAACGACGCAAATTGCAGTAACCGGGTGATAATCCTTTAGCTCCCAGATAAACCAGCGTTGCCGCTGGGCGCAGAACCACCAGTAGGTCGGCTTCATTTTGGTAACTCCGTTGCTGTTGTAGCAGGTGTGATATGGGTTATACCGTCACGATAGATATGGGTCTCGCCCTCTTCTTTTCGACGAAGCTCGCTGGCCTTTAGAATATACTCCTCCAACGCGAAGATATCTTTCGGATAACCAATCAAGCTAACGTGAGCGACATCAAGCTGATGCACGGCGCTAGTTATCGTGTCTAACTTGCTAATTAGTTCTACCAACTCTTTATCCGTAAGCATAACTCACCCCGTGAAGATAGTTTTTTCCATCGGACGATAGACTCTTCGCCCAGGAAGATTTACCCCTTCTGACTCAATCAGTCCTGCTCCAAGCATAGCTTTTATGAAGTAATCCACCTTGTTGACTGGAACTTTCTGATTTAAAAAGTGTAGTAAGCTGGCTTCTGGAACTGTCTCCACCTTTAGCCGGCGACAATGAGAAAACATGAACAGATGAATTTCTTCTATCTCACTCGCATCCTGCGAAACAGTCATTTCTTTAAAGATCTGTGGCATTAGTTCTTCTGCTTTTAACAAGAGAGCCTTAGCCTTTGTAATATCTTCTAGTGTCATTAGTAACTTATTATTACGAGAGACAGAGATAGACATCGCTATCTTAACTGCGTGCATAACACGCCGAGGATTGTAGTCTAAAAGCTTCGGGTGGGTCGGAGCGTCTTTATGTCTGTTTTTGTTCCACTCTTCTGCAAAGGCTCTGGCCTCGTTTGTCCACTCGAACTCTCCCACAAGCTGAGCCATTTGCTTGAGGTCAGAATCCAGTTTGGCGCGTAGCTTAAGATCTCTCTTTGTCTCCGTGAACAGATCAACCTCAACTCCTTTTCCAGCATACACCATAATCGTGCGAGAAGTGAAGCCCATTCCAAAGGCGGCGTCTGGCAAAATCCGCCCGAAGTACTTTGGCTGCGTTCCCGTAAAGATCGTGATATGAGCACGGTCTATAGTGAGCATCCCCTTTTGGCGTGTTCTGTCTTCGTAAGGGTACGGCTTGCAGTCATATATATCATTGATTACGTTTAAGAACCGACCGTCATACTCTGGTAAGAGGTTACCAAACTCTGAGACAGCTAACAGGCAGGCATTATAGGTACGTGGCATTCCTTCGTATGTATATGTCTTTGTCTTAGAGACAACCTGGTCGAGAAGAGCGGCTTTGGTTAGACCGCTTGGGCCGACGTTTAGCTCTCCCACTCTGATCCAAAACTCACACACTTCATCTATCGCCATGCTCTTGCCGATTCCTGGTCCGGCGATAAGCAAGACGATTAAATTGGGGTGGAGAGGCTTCCCGGCCATATTCGTCCAAACTCGGCGTTCTAACACACCTGCGATGGTTGAATATGCTGCCCAGCGCCTAAATACTTCTGGCGACGGTATCATAGAGGTGTATTGTAGAAAGCTCTCAACCCAATCGTCGAGAATTCTTCCCCCGGTAGATTTAGCCACATCGAGTCACCCCTGCCCCAATCATACCTTCAGACGCCAAAAAACCACTCGCCCCAAGTCTGCTGTCTGTGAACCCGTGGCTCAGGAAAGATACGGATCACAGTTTCGGTGCCCATCTCTTTAGTGGGCATGGTGCCCCCGCAAGTGCATGTGGGCAGGGTGCCGCCGGCCTCGATCTCATAGGTTTTCCCGCAGTGCTGACAACTTACTTTCATCAGTCTCATCCTCCATTACATAATTCTTTGTAGAAGATCAGTACTCGGAGAAACTTGCCTAACTCTCTCCGAGTTCTTTCCAAACGACACCAGTCCATCTGGATTGTCTTTTGAAGCCTTGGCCCAATTCCATCCCACGGTAGCATCCACGGGAATCACCATTTCTCGGGTCAGCGCGCCCCGGTGGCGTATGTCCGTCACCTGAACGGGGATGGTCATCAACGCGATGGCGCGGGCGATCACGCGGCGTTCTACGGCGGGGTCATCGTCGTATTGGATCAGGATTGCGTCGTGTAGCTGCGACAACAGGACGGCCTCCGCTAGGTCTGTCCAGGGTACTG
>SDBT01005090.1_pt1 | contig 22165 bp, 9 predicted proteins | sample 2277101 | NCBI WGS metagenome assembly SDBT01 (sample SAMN10404973, study PRJNA504765) | marine sediment metagenome | isolation source: marine sediment core GS10_PC15, 103 cmbsf | place: Arctic Ocean: Southern Knipovich Ridge | collected 2010 | reverse complement strand
AGTGGCTAACCCAACTCTGCTTGACCAGATCAAGCGGACGGCCCCCGACGGTCAGATCGCTGACATCGTCGAGGCGCTCGCCGAGCGCAACCCCATCCTCCAGGATGCTGTTGCGATCGAGGGCAACCGTCCGACCGGACACCAGATCACGATCCGCAGCGGACTGCCGACCGTTGGATTCCGTCGGATCAACCAGGGTACATCGGCCAGCAAGTCGACGACCATGCAGGTTGAAGAGACCGCAGGCCTGCTGAACGGACGCTCCGAGACAGACGTCGAACTCGCCCGTATCAACGGGAACGAGATGGCGTTCCGTGCGTCGGAAGAGAAGTCGTTCATGCAGTCGCTGAACATCACCGCAGCAGATGCGATCATGTTCACCAACACCAAGACCGACCCCGAGAAGATCCACGGCTTCACGCCACGGTTCGACTCGTTGTCGGGTGGCAACGCGGTGAACGTCCTGGACTTCACCGACTTCTACGGGTCGCCGGACTCGACAGCCAACCTGAACCGCTCGATCTGGTTCATCGCGTGGGGCGAGGAGACGGCTCACCTCATCTACCCCAAGGGCACGATGGCCGGCATCACCGCGGAGGACATGGGCAAACAGTACGTCGAGGATCCCAACGACTTCACCAAGAAGTACCTCGCGTGGGTGACTGAGTGGAACTGGCGTCTCGGACTTGCGATCAAGGACTGGCGGTACGTGGTCCGCATCTGCAACATCCCGAATGTCGGCGCGGAGATCACGAAGTACACCCAGACGGATCCCGAGGCGTTCGCCGAAGCCATGACCGAAGCGATCAACCGTATCTACGATACGGTCACCGGTCGCTTGGTGATCTACTGCAGCCGGCAGGTCAACTCGCTCATCGAGCGAGCGCGCCTGTTCCGAGCGAACGTGGACTTCACTCCCGTCGACTGGCACGGCCAGGCAGTGACGGGGTTCCGCGGCGTTCCGATCGTGAAGATCGACGCGCTCAACACCGACGAGTCGGACGTTACCTAACGTCTCTCGCATTGGAGGGATAGATCGATGTATCAGGATCTTCAGAATCTGTTTCAACTCAACCGAGACGTTGGCGCCGAGGGCGCGGGGACGTACAAGTCCACCAACGTCGATGGTGCGCTACTCGCTGGCGTGGCCGTTGGGGTCGATCTGCTCGCTGCCGGGAACGATCCCGGATCCGGCGAGCCGGTTCGGATCATGACGTCCATCACGGAGGCCTTCGCCAGCGGCACGAGCGTCGACTTCCGGCTCGTCCAGGACACGGATGCGCTCATGTCGACCCCGACGATCATCGCGTCCTCGGGCGCGATCGTTACCGCCACGCTGGTCGTGGGCTATCGCCCGCTTCCACACTTCATCCCCAGGGACCGCATCACGGAGCAGTTCATCGGCTTGCTGATGGTCGTTGTCGGTGCGATGGATGCGGGGATCGTCACGTCGGCGATCGTCTGGGACGACCAGACCAACGACAGCGATCAGCCCGCTGTCACGGGCTTCTAGCGATGGCGAAACAAGCCGAAGCGAAGAAGGCTGGGACGCAGGCCGAAAACACGACAGCGCCGCAAGCGGAGAACCCGCAAGCGGAGCTGGACCGTCAGCTCGCTGACCTGAAGGCAGGTCAGGAGAAGCTGGCGGCAGACCGTGAGCAGCTGGATCGGCAGAAGGAAGATCTGCCGTCGCCGGCGGCGGTCAGCCCTCGTTCGGGTCCGTCCACTTTCGAGAGGCGCCAGCTCAGGGAGTCGCGACGCGAGAAGAAGTTCATGGAGACGATGTTCCCGAGGGGAACCGTCTTCGAGACAACTCGCAATCGCTACTACCACGGGCGCTTCTGGACGAAGGGGACGCTCTCGGCCCCGCTGGAAGAGCCTGGTCACCCTCCCGGAGCCGGGTGGGATGTCCACGCAATGCCAGACGCGGACGCGGACGTCGACACGATGTCGAGGATCCAGCACGGGGGTGGTCAGAAGCCGGAGGGCGCGTAGTCCGATAACAACGCGTAGACAACAGGCAGGGGGGGCGGACGTCGGATCCGCTCCCCCAACAGGAGAGGGCATGGCCGAATCGCAAGTCAGCATCTGCAACAAGGCGCTCGCGCACATCGGGATCTCCGAGAAGATCGTTGCGCTCACCGACGACAACCCAGAGGCCGACGAGTGCGAGAAGGCGTACGACGCCGTACTCGACGAGACGCTCGCGAAGTTCGACTGGGGGTTCGCCCGTCGCCTCTTCACGCTCATCGTCGCCGGCGGCACGCCACCAGACGCCTGGGCGCACCAGTACGACTATCCGACCACCGTCGTGCGCGCCCTACGCATCGACGACGGACTCTCGTCGCGCCAGAGCACGGCGCGGCTGCCGTTCAGCTCCATCACCACCGATGCCGGCGCCCGTCTCATCCTGACCAACATCGACAACGCGAAGCTCTGGCACACGCACCGCGAGACCAACGTCGCGATCTACCCGCTCTGGTACGTGCAGACGCTGTCCTTCCAGCTCGCGGCTGAGATCGTGATGCCACTCACGAGCAACGAGAACCTCGCCAAGACGATCCGGGAGCGCGCCCTGATCTCGCTGTCGTCGTCGATCGCGCACGACTCCGAGACCGAGCAGGAAGACCCGGAGCCCCAAGCGGGCTGGGTCGATTTCAGGGACGGCCCCACCCACCGCAGCCGCGGCATCGCAGCGCACGACCACGAATTCTTCTAGGGGGACCGTGTGGCACGCAAGCCGGAGCTGAGGCAGAACTCATTCACCGGCGGGGAGATTTCCCCGCGACTGTTCGGGCGTACGGACCTGGCACGTTACCCGCAGTCCGCGCAGCAGCTGCGCAACTTCCTGGTCGAGCAGACCGGCGTGGCGACCAACCGGCCAGGCTTCATGCTCGTCTCCAGGACGAAGGACACGCCACTGCAGGCGCTCGCGGCCAACAACGATCCGACCCATAGTCAGAAGAAGGTGCGCCTGGTCCCGTTTGTCTTCAACGAGACGCAGAGTTACTGCCTGGAGTTCGGCGAGGACTACATCCGAGTCCATTCTCTCGGTGGTCAGGTGGTCGACGAGGTCATCAACGCCGAGGGGACGATGACCGCTGCCGGCCCGAGCGCGACAACTCTCACCGACAGCGCGCAGGCGTGGACGGTTGACGAGTGGAAGGGCGGCGTCATCAGGAACCTCACGGATGGGTCTGAGGCGCTGATCCAGTCCAACACCGCGACCACGGTCGTCGTCACCGCGCTGCTTGGCGGCATCCTGAATACATGGACGCTGGACGACGAGTATCACCTGGCATACAACTCAGGCAAAGCCACCAACACTGCGATTCAAGACGAGAACGTCCTGTTCGACGATTTCAAGGCCGACCGAGTCGCCGACCAGGACAAGGGCAGCACGGCATTCAACGTGACAGACGGCAGCACGATGCTGATCTTGTTCAATGGGTTGGAAAACTGGAACGCCGGTCTGGTGGGCGGCGCGAATAACATCTGGACGCTCGGCGACGACTACATCATCAGAGCCCCGGTGGAGGTCATCTCTCCGTACAAGGAGGAGGATCTCGATTCGCTGGACGTCGCGCAGCAGAACGACGTGATGGTGATCACGCATCAGAACTACATGACGCAGCAGCTCCGGCGGGAGACCGTGAGGGATTCGGTGCCGACGTTGACGAGGTGGGTGCTGGTTCCGGTGACCGTGACGCGCCCGGTGAAGCCGCCCACGGGGCTGCAGCTGGAGGCAAGCCCCGCCTTCGACTGGGATGCTCCGAGTCCTGACCACCCTGATCAGCGCTGGGACTTCGTCGTCACGGCGACCGATGCCAGCGGGAACGAGTCGCTGCCATCGGACCCTCTCGTCGAGGGTAACGCCAACCTCTACCAGGACAGGGCATTCGGGGAGTTCGAGTGGACGCCGGCGACCGAGGGGAACCCGGCAGTCTCGTACAGCCTGTACCGCGGGCGCTTCGGCATCTACGGCTTCGTCGCGCAGACGACTACGACACAGGTGATAGACGAGGCGCGCGTGCCGGACTTTGGTGATGGGCCACCGACTGCGCGGGATCCGTTCGTGTTCCAGAACACCCCGGATACCTTCGGCCCACCGGAGGAGGCGAGGTACCCTGACCCGACCGCGCTGCCGTCGACACAGGTGGCAGTCAAGTTGCCGGCGGAAGAGGCGTTCGACAAACTCTACAGGTTCAACTTCGCATTCCGTCCGACGGGGAAGAGCAACGACGGGCGCTTCTACCCTGCATCGCACTCGATCCAGTTCCAGTGGCGAAACCCGCCAGCCGCGTTCGCGACCGTCCTGACCAAGACCTTCTTCATGAACCCCTCCGTGAGCGAGCTTGCGGGGCAGTGGGTGTCATTCAGCGAGGAGATCTTCATCGACGCTGTCGGCAAGGACGCCGAGTTCAAGATCATCCCGTCGCAGGAAGGCTTGGACTTGACCGATTGGAACAACATGAACGTCACCTGGTTCGGCACGGTCCTCGGGCGGGTCGAGCACACATACCCTGGGTCGGTGTGCTTCTTCGACCAGCGCTTGATCCTGGGCGGGTTCTCGAAGGAGCCGACCACGATCAAGACCAGTCGCTCAGGGGACATCTTCAACTTCGACGTGAGCGAGCCGTTGAAGGACTCGGATGCCATCGAGCTGACGCTCGCATCGCTGCGGCGAGATGCGATCAGGGACTTGGTCCCTCTCGGCGCGATCATCGTGCTGACGTCGGGCGCCGAGTGGGTCGTCAGAGGGTCTGAGGGTGCTCCGCTGTCCCCGCACAACTTCGACCTGAAGCCCAAGACGGTGTACGGCAGCACGAGCAAGATCAGAGCGATACCACTCGGCGACTCGGTCATCTTCGTCACCGACGGGCAGAAGCGTTTGCGAGAGCTGATCGTCGATCCGTTCGGGCAGCAGACCACATCACGAGACCTGACCGTTCTTGCCGAGCACCTCTTCCGGCGGAAGCAGGCGATCGCGATGGCGTACTCGGACACGCCGTATCAGGTGGTGTGGGTCGTGCGGTCGGATGGCACGCTGCTCGGGCTGACCTACGTGCGCGAGCACGACGTGTTCGCCTGGCACACGCACGACACCGGCGGGATCTTCGAGGACGGAACCCCGAAGGCAGTCATCGAGTCGGCCTGCTCGATACCGGAGAACGACGAGTCGAGGCTCTACATCGCAGTGAAGCGCGTGGTGGACGGCGTCGTCATGCGTTACATCGAAGCGATGGCGAGCCGGCAGTCGACTGACCTGGCCGATCAGGTGTTCCTGGACTCCTCGGTCGTCTTCGACGGTCGCAACAAGGAGGTCACGAACACTACGGGCGAGATCCGAAACCTGCGACTGGAGCCTCTGGAAGGCGCGCACGACGCCGGCACCAGCACGACCGTCATGACCGACTCCAGCGAGACGTGGATCGTCGACGAGCACGTCGGACAGACGATCAAGAACCTGAGAGACGGCAGCTCGGGCGTGATTACGGCGAACGGAACGGACACGATCACGGTGTCTGCACTGACAGGCGGGACGGACAACGACTGGGATCTCAATGACGAGTACGAGATTGTCCCGAGCTGGGCTCTCGGCAAGAAGCTCATCCTGCGCGCCGTTGGTAAGGCGAGGCAAGGGGTTCACGCGAGCGGCGCCACGTCCATCTTTGTAATCAATGGCGCCGTCGATCCCCACGGGCCGCTGGATGTCAACGACGAGTACAACGGCGGCACATTCAGGAACCGCACGGACCTCAGTACGGCAACGATCTTGGACACGACTTACACGGGGCAAGGCTCGGCGACCTGGGCCCTGACCGGCCAGACCGGAGGTGTCGACGACGACCAGACCATTGGAGACGTGTGTGACGTAGAGGCTCCCCTCGGGGTGGCTGCGGTGTTCAAGGACGCTGATGTCGGCACCGTCCGGGTCGAGCTGCGGTTCACGACGCCCGGAACTGTCGTGGACGCATCGGGTCGCCTGACCAAGACGGTGGTGAAGGTCCGCTGCAACGTCACGAGGTTCGTTGACGCGACCACGATCGAGGTCACGCCGGTGACCGCGGTGCCGACGGAGCTGCAGCTGGCGTACACGCCCGAATGGGGCATCGCTCGCAACGCGTTCGTAGACTCATGGCACCTCAGGGGCGAGCCGATCGTCGGCGTCCTGGTCGACGGCGCAACGCACGCGGATGTCGCGATCGACGGCAGCGCGGACTTCTCCCTGGACTCCGGCATCTTCGGCGAGGTCGTGGTTGCCGGTCTCCACTACGTGTCTGAGCTGATCTCGCTGCCGCTCGTGGTCCCGGAGGATGCGGGCAAGCTGGCGAAGAAGAACATCGCAGCCGTCGGCGTGGAGGTCGACGACTTCCGCGGCATGTTCATCGGCCACAAGAGATCGCAGATGGTCGAGGCGCAGCAGCGGATGGTGTCCCAAGACTACGAGACGATATCCGCGGAGAACAAGGTCGTGATCCTGCGACCGAGGGCTAGCTTCGGTCGCCTGGTGAACGTCATCATCCAACAGCGAGATCCGCTGCCCCTGACGGTGCAGTCGATCATCGCGACCCTGACACCCGGTGGCTCTCAGTAACGCAGTCGAGCCTGCGCCGGCTCTGCACTTCCGTGTCGTGGACGTGCAGCCTCACCACGTCGACGAGCTGTGCCTCAACATGCGCCTGGCTGACCGGCGCGAGGTCACACTGCAGAGCCCCGGCAAGAGCCTGCTGAAGATCGTCCACGACGCGATCGAGATCTCGGTGTTTGCCCACTGCCTACTGGTCAACAACCGCGTCGTCGCCGTCTGGGGCCTCGCGGTCCCGTTGCTACTCGGCAGCACCGGCTCTCCGTGGGCCATGACGACCGACCTTATCGAGGACCACCCGCGGATGGTGGCGAAGCTGACCCGGTACTACGTCAAGAAGCTCATGGAGATCACTCCGAAGCTCGTGGCCGATGTCCATAGCGACCACCTCGATGCCGTGCGATGGCTGCGGTGGGCCGGCTTCGACGTGAGTGAGGGGGCCGACCTCGATGGATTCCTGATCGCCCGCATGGAGGAGCCGCAATGTGCACCCCGGTCCTGATCTTCATGGCGATCGCTGCCGTCGCCGGCGCGTACCAGCAGCAGAGAGCTGGCAAGACCGCATCCAGGGCAGCCCAGCTGAACGCGAACATCGCCTTGCAGGCCGCGGCTGATGCGAAGCGTCGCGGTGACGCCGCGGAGGCTCGCGTCGACCAGCGGACTGCGCTGCTCGTTGGCCGGCAGCTGTCGCTGCTCGGTGCGTCGGGCGCGGTGATTGGCGAGGGGACGCCGTCCTTGCTGATCGCGGACACCGTGGCGATAGGCGAGCTGGACGCGATGACCGCGAACAACAACGCGCTGCGCGAGGCCTGGGGCCTCCAGGCGCAGGCCGCGCAGTTCGACTTTCAGTCGGAGGCTCTACTGAGCGCCGGCAACACAGCTGCAGCTGTCACTCTGATCGGCGGGGCCGCGAACATCACCAGCACATCTCTCCTGAGCACGAAGTGAGGTAGCTATGGTCCGAATCCCGACGCAGGACGAGCAGCAGGTACAGCCCGCCCCGCTGCCGACGCCGTTCATCAGCGACAGAACGATCCGCGCAGCCACGAGGCGAGGCGCGATCATTGCCGAAAGCATCGCCGATGTGTCTGCGACTGTGGGGAAGACGTCCCTCCTACTGGCCCGCCGGGCATCCGCCACGAGAGTGCAGTCTGCCCTCAACGACCTGCGCGAGAACGAGCTGGAGCTGGAGTTCGGTGACCCCGAGGACGCGACCAAGGTCGGGTTCAGGAACGTCAAGGGCATCGACGCCAACGAGGCGCAGCGCCAGGCGTCTGACGAGCTGAAGCGCCGGCGCGACGCGATCGCCGACGGGATTCCGAAGCAGAGGGACCGCGAGACGTTCCTGCGGGACTCGCACAGTCGGTTCGTCGACTTCCAGCGCAATGGACTGCGGCACGCCATGACGGAGTCTGACAAGGCTGCGTTGATTGAGCGGCAGACAGCGAAGGCTAACGCGATGGAAGAGGCGCTCGGGCACCTGGCCGACTACGACACGCATCCCGAGACCGCGCTACCCGATTTCTTCGGCGCCATGGGGCGTTGGCTGGCACAGTCGAAGGTCAGCGGCAAGGAGCTGGGCATCCCGGATTCGGCCTTGAAGCTGGAAGGGGAGGATTTCACGTCCGCTCTGCTGCGATCCGGGATCGAGTCGCTCATCAAGCAGGGCAAGGCGAGCGTAGCGACGGAGATCTACAAGCAGACGAGAGACCCGCACATCCAGCCGAGCGACGAGAAAGAGATCGACCCGACGATCCAGCCGGCGAACGACCGGGAGGAGGGCCGGGCCGAGATCGCCGTGCTGTTCGAGGGGATGGGTGAGGACTTCACTGCCGAAGACTTCAAGAAGGTCAACGACAGGATCGCGAGCGAGAACAGCCCGATCAAGGCCGCTGCGATGCAGTCAGCTGCCGACAGACGCTTCGCTGTGAAGACCACAACGAAGGCTCTGCGCGACAAGCAGACCGTGATGCGCCTGTGGAACGAGGCTCCCGCGGATCCCGATCACACCAGGCTCGACACCGACGCCGGCTTCCTTGCGCTCGACGACAAGGACCAGACGACGGTGAAGAGGCGGTACAAGCTGCTCGCGAAGGGTCGCGAGTTCCCCGAGACCATGACGCGTGCCGACTGGGAGCACGTCCAGGGCGAGTGGACCTTCGAGTACGAGCGCGACGCCAGCGGCACCATCGTCAGCCAGACGCGTCGGACGCTGCAGTACCAGGCCGATTTCGACCTGACGCTGCTCATGCCGTACACGACCGAGACCGAGTGGAAGTCTCTGCGACGCGAGCAGAACTCCGCGATCGCAGCTCTCGCGTCGTCGTCGACGAAGTCCCCGTCGGCGTACGGCACTGCGCACCAGCGGATGACCGAGCTGCTGAACCAGCTGCCGGAGGCCCAGCGCAAGATGCTCACGGATGACCCGGCGACGATGGGTGTCCTGGACGGCCTGGTTCGCCGGGGGGTCGAGACGATGCGCGCAGACCCGGAGCGTAAAGGACGCGAGGCCAGCGGGCCGGACCTGGACGAGATGCTCGGGCGGATCCTCGTCGGTGACTTCTCCGGCCCCGTAGCCAAGTTCGACACAGTCACCGAGACCAACTACTTCGACTCGACTGAGCCGGTGTTCCTCGCCAAGCTGCTCGACCTGGATGACGAGAAGTTCATGGCGCTGGACAACGTCGAGCTGACGCCGCAGCAAGAGCGGCTGACACGAGACGCGCTGCGGTTCCGTCACGGCACGGAGCCGACAGCCGAGCAAGTGCGCATCGGGTTCGCCCAGGCCGAGCTTGGGAACGACGAAGAGATCTCGCAGTTCCTGGACGAGGCGGTCGCCGGCGAGCTGCCGATGAGCGGGATCTCCGACATCTCGACGTTGGGTATCGATCCAGCGATCGTGAGCGAGGTGCGGCAGTACGCACTGGAGACTGGCAGGGACGTCAACGACCCAGACACCTGGAGCGCGATGTTCTCCGAAGCAGCGAAGACGCTCAGGCCTCGACCTGGGCCTCGACGCGCACCAGGACATACAGACGAGCAGATCGTGCAGGCCGGCAAGAGGATGATCATCGCGAGTCTGTTCTACCGCGGGCTGCGCGAAGGCGGCATGTCGGACGAAGAGGCCATCGAGCGCTTGGGCCTGCTGAAGGACGGCAGTCCGTTTGCCAAAACCGAGCCGGCCCCGGTCACGACGCAGGGAGCGGCGAATGCCAAGTGAGTTCGACCAGCACGCCACTCCAGAGGACGCGAACCCTCTCGCTCAGAGGCTCTTCGGTGACCCGGCAGAGGCGTCAGCTCTAGCGCACAAGATCTTCGGCGGCGGGAAGCCGCGCTCGATCGAAGACGAGCTGCGCGTGAAGGACTCGCGCAACAAGGCCGCGCTCGTCGGGTCGCTCGCGCAACGGCGTGACCCAGACGAAGAGGCTCGGGTCCAGCGTGTGAGCCAGAGGCTCGGCGTGCCACCGGACGCCGTGCGCGGCATGGTCGAAGAGTTCGAGAAGAAGTCAAAGGAGACGCAGGTCGACCCCGGCCTGCTGTATGACACCGACCCTGTGCTCGCGAAGTTCATCACGAAGCGACCGGGCGTCGCTGACGACGACATCTCCGAGCTGCGCTCGCTGTCCTGGGCGCTCAAGGTTCCAGGCCAAGCGCTGGAGCAGGGCGTCGCGCAGGTCGAGCTGGGCAAGATCGGGCAGAAGCAGATCGAGGGGACGGCGACGCCGGCAGACCTGGCACGAGCTGACAAGATCGAGCGCGAGATCCTGAGCCGCTACCTGGGCGACGAGACGTTGCTGCAGACGTTCTTCGTCGAGGCGTGGAAGATGGTCCCGCAGCTGACCGGCGCGACAGAGTACGCAGCGTCAGCCGCCGCCTCTGCGTTCGTCCTCGGCAAGCTGGTACCCGGCCCCTTTGATGAGCTGTTCAGCATGCCCAGCGCCGCGATCGCCGGCACGATGTTGTGGACGTATCAACAGGAAGGCGGGCTCGCGTTCAGGGAGCTGGACGCGATTCGGAACCCGCGTACCGGCGAGCGTCTGGATCCCGAGCACGTCAGGTTCGCCGCGATCGCGACCGGAGCCGTCAACGGCATCCTGGAGTCGCTGCAGCTCGGCAGGTTCATGAAGCAGATTCCAGGCGCGAGGCAGTTCCTCTCCAACCTGATGGAGCGCAGGCTGCGCCAGCACATCACGTCGCGCACGATGACTCGGGCCGCGGCGCGTTACGGACTCAGCACCGGGACGTCGATGGGCGTCGAGGGCTTCACAGAGTTCGGGCAGGAGCTGTCGATGGTCACGTCGGCGGCGATCGTCAAGCAGGTCGACGCCGGTGAGTGGGATCCAGAGGACTGGCAGGCGAACTTCGAGCGGGCGTTCGAGGCTGGGGTCATCGGCGCCGGCGCCACGATGTTCCTCGGCGGCGCCACCGGCTCGCTCAGTCTGTACGCCGACGTGCGGACGGCACGCAAGGCACGCAACCACCGAGCACGCCTGGAGCTGCAGACCGGTCATGTGCGCAAGTCGAAGCTCTTCAAGCGCAGCCCAGAGCTGGGAGAGGAAGCGGTCAAGGACCAGCTGGACGCGGCGCCGCAAGCCGCGAAGAACATCTACATCCCTGTCGAGGCCTGGGACGCAGCGCTGGAGAAGGCGGAACTGGATCCCGAGAAGACCGCCAACGACATCATTGGAGAGGGCGCGTACCAACAGGCGAAGCGTGAGGGTGGGCAGGGCGACATCGTGATCCCCGTCGAGCGCTACCTCTCGAAGGTGTCGCTGACTGAGCTGCACGAGGCGATCGCCGACGACACTCGGTCGGACCCTGACGGCTTCTCGATGAACCAGATGCGCGAGGCTCGCAAGGAGCTGGAGAACGACCTGCAGGAGGCCGTGAAGGTCGTCAGCGACCTGAAGGCCGGCGAGCTGCCCGAGCTGACCCCGGCGCAGCAGACGATCTTCGAGCGCGAGGAGGCCGCGATCCTGGGCGCCAAGGGGGACGCGGACGCTGCCAGGATCCAGGGGCTCGTCCATGCCCTGATGGTCACCCGGCGGGCCGAGCGGGCCGGGGTCGACCCAGTGGCCCACCACGAGAAGTACGAGCTGGCACTGCACTCTCAGAGCGCTCTGAGCGCCACAGAGGCAGGGGTCCGCGCCGGCGTGGAGACAGAGGCGGGGAGGTCCGTCAGGGTTGTGCAGGGCGCCGTGAGCCCCCTCGGGCTGACAGAGGAGGAGATGTCGACCCGCGAGGTCGCCGCGGGCATCCAGGCTCTCGACCAGACCGCGATCGCCGAGGCCGCGGAGGACATGACCGGCCAGATCCCGGAGGGCACCCGCCGGCTCGTGCCGGTGCCTGACGACGACGGGGACACGAGCGCGAGCCTGGCCCTGGCTCGGGCGGTCTCCAAGAAGACCGGCGTGCCTGTCGCTGACATTCTGGTAGAATTGAGGGAGGAGGAGACCCGTGCCGAAGGTGAGCCCAGCGATCGAGAGCCTGGTGAACAGCGCGCTGAAGAAGGCGAGCGTGCCGGTGAGCGAGGTGGACGAGATGCTGAATCTGGAGTCGGGGCTGCCATCGATGGCGCGCTCGTTGACGCCGGAGAAGTCACCACAGTCGTCGGCGTCAAGGTCAGAGGGAAGCTCTCGACCGGCGAAGTCTACGTCATCGAAAACACCGCCGAAGGGCGCGAGGCCTACCACCGACTCCTAGTCGAGATCCGCGACCTGCACCCCAGCGGGGCCGCACTCACACTCTCAAGCCCAGACGAACTGACCGGCGCCACGCTGATGCTGTCAGCTGACGGCAGCTCGGGTGTGATGATCACAGCCGAGGGTGACCTCGGTGCGCTGTTCTCGCACCCGACAAAGTCGAAGCGCGGCGACGGCCTGCGCGTGATGGCCGCGGCACTGAAGCACGTCGCCGAGGCCGACCCAGCGGTCGCGCGAACCATCACGCTCGACAGCTTCGAGACGAAGCTCCCCGAGCTGTACGCACCACTCGGCGTCCGCGCTGTTGCCCGTATCCCGTGGGACGAGTCACAGGCGCCACCTGGGTGGGACAAGGCAGCGTTCGCCAAGTACAACAACGGCGAGCCCAGTGTCGTGTTCTACGTCTACGACCCGGAGACGGAAGGTTCGACCTGGACCCCCGAGGTCGCGGCTCTGGTACCGACGCTCCCCACCTGGGACGAGGCCGTGGCGCTGCGTAAGAGAGTGACAGCCGCGCTCGGAGCGCAGCAGGCGATTCGCGACGACCCCAACGTCGTGCTCATCGATGGCACGCGTCGGTCTGGGCGTCGCCTGGCGGCAGCTCGGCGCCGGCTGCCTCGCGCGCAGTACCTGACGTACGTGCAGGAGCAGATCGTACTGAACCAGAGCACGGCACTGCGAGCCACCGAAAAGGGACGCAGAGAGATCAGGAAGTGGGGGCTCGACCCGAAGAAGAAGCCGACGAAGCGTCAGCTCGCGCGAGCACTGGAGAAGAGGCAGGAGGAGCTGTTCGGGCTGACGGATCGCCGCGAGTTCGGCGACCCCACAGTGCGCAAGTTCGCCAAGTGGATGGCCGCAGAGGTGCGCTTCGCGTTGCAACAGCCGAAGGACAGCGCAGTCGGGTGGTACACCGAGAAGTACCAGGCCGCACTCGACATCGCTGCCGGCGAGTTCCCCGAGCTGGCCGACCAGAACGTGTTCAAGGGCACCGCGCTGCCGGGCCTCGCGCTCGTCAAGAACGTGAAGGGCGCTCGCGACCTGATGACGGCGATCATGGGCATCGTCAGCAACGGCCAGTCGGTCACGTCGAACTTCCCCATCGGCCTGCAGGTCTGGAAGAAGTTCCGGGAGACCGGCCAGCTGACAGCCGTCAAGATTGGCGCTCGTCGCGGCGGCACCGCCGCCAAGAAGTTCCGCACGCTGCAGGATCTGCTCGAAGACCTCGGCCCCACGAAGATGCACGCGTACCTCCTGGAACCCGTGACGGTCAAGGACATGAAGGCGGCGGCACGGGCGGCAGGCGAGAACGACAGCAGCGGCATGCCGGTCGACATGGACCTGCCGCGGGCGAGCATCCTGCTCGGGCCGAAGATCGGCATCTTCTACGCGAACCTGATGGGGAAAGACAAGTATCTGACGATGGACCTGTGGTGGTCGCGCATGATCAACCGCTACCGCGGCGACCTGCAGCCCGTCACTACTCCCGAGAGCCTCGACAGGTTCCGCGAACTGTCCGAGCAACCGGACATCACCGATGCGGAGGTGCTGCTGCAGGCGACGCCGATCAGCAGGGAGTTCCAGAAGAGCCAGTGGGCGAACTCAACACCGCTGAAGAGGATCGCACACACGATCGACAAGAACGCACGCACCGGCCTGCGCGACGACCCCGACGGACCTGGCGATCGTGACTTCATGATGAAGGTCGTCGAGCGGGCGCAGTCCAATCTCTCGCGCTCTGGGATCAAGCTTTCGATCGCGGATATCCAAGCGGTCCAGTGGTACTATGAGAAGAGGCTCTACGCCGAGCTGGGAGTCGGCGCCACCGACGACGTCTCGTTCGAAGATGTGGCAGCCGACGCTGTCTACGAGGTACGCCATGGCAAAGCGGCAGCAAAGAAAAGGAAGAAGGCGCGTAAGCTTGCTCGACGAGCAGGATCCGCTGGTCCGCTTGCTGGAGACGATGTCACAAGAGGACCGGATGGCGGTAGCTTCACATCTGCCGGGAGCAATCCCCTCCAGGACGTCGACTACGTTGACCAGCAAGTCAGCGAAGACGCCCGCGAGGAAGCGCAGCAAGTAGTACTCGCGCAGGGCTCGGCGTTCACCGGGGACGTCGCCCGCCCCGTAGTTTCCGTTGAACTCGATCGCGAGCCTGGTGAGAGAGCCAGATTCACGACCGATCCCGACGCCATGAACTACAGACTTCTCGACGCCGGAGGATTCGAGATCGGCGTCGTGTCTTTCACCATTGAGGAGTCTGGCGAGCTGTTCAGGATTCATTGGATCTCTGCGGAGCAAGGCCTGGCTGGGGGAGTCGGCGCGCTAGGCATTCCTGGATTGCGGAAGCTGCGAAGCCAGATCAAGAAAGACTTCCCCAACGTGAAGCGTGTCAGCGGTCAGCGTATTAGCGGTGGTCGACTGGCTGCGGCAAAGACGAGCTTAGACGTCTTCGGGGTGGACGTGGAGACGACGCTCCGTCAGGACGAGCGCGCCGAGATCCGCTTCCGTCTCGGTGGCCGCAAGTTCGACATCACGCAGTTCGAGACGAGGGATCCGTCGAGCCTCTTCCACGAGGTCGCGCACATGCACCTGGAGGTGCTGCGCCAGCTCGCGACTGCACCCGACGCCACGGCAGAGATCAAGACCGACTTCACGGAGGTCATGACGTTCCTCGGGCTGAAGCCTGGCGACGAGATCACCGACGACCACCACGAGAAGTTCGCCAACGCGTTCGAGCAGTACCTGCGCGAGGGCATCGCGCCGACCGAGGAGCTGCGCGGGATCTTCTCCGTGATCAAGGGCTGGATGGTCGAGGTGTACGGCGCGGTCAGGGAGCTGGTGCAGCTGACGCCGGAGATCCGCAGCGTGTTCGATCGCATGCTCGCGAGCGACCAGCAGATCAAGGCCGCGCAGCAGGAGCTGAACCTCTCGCCCATCCCCGCGGTCGCCGAGGCCATGACGCCGGACCAACGCGGCGAGTACATCGCAGCGCAGGAGGCAGCGAAGACCGAGGGTGATGACGCGCTCCGCACGAAGCTGCTCGACGAGGAGCAGCGCATCGAGGAGTGGTTCGCGACGAAGAAGGCCGGGATCGAGGCCGAGGTCGAGAAGGAATTCGCCAGCACGCCGAAGATGCGAGCGATCCACTTCCTGCAGAAGGGTCGCATGATCGGCTCGGAGGACACCGCGCCCGAGCTGCAGACTGACAGAGGCCCCGGCAAGAAGAACGTCGGCGTGAGGCTGTCGAGAGCGATCGTCCTGGAGCGCTACGGTCAGGAGACGCTCGCAGCGCTGCCCAAGGATCCGTACGTCTACACGTCGGTGACCGACAGGGCGATCGACCCTGACGAGCTGGCGCCATTCCTGGGCTTCAGGAACGGCACGGAGCTGGTCGAGGCGCTGAAGGGTGCGCCGCGGTACGACGACGCCCTGGCCGAGGCCACGCAGCGACGGATGGACGCACGCTTCGGCGACATGATGAAGGATCCGAATCGCCTGGCGCGTGAGTCGCTCGATGCAGTGCAGGGCGACAAGCGGATCGAGCAGCTGATCCTGGAGGTGCGGTGGATGCAGCGCACGCTGCGCCCGCGCCGCGGGACGAACCGGGCTCGACCGTTCAACCCTGCCGAGCTGAAGGACGCGGCGAATCGCACCGTCAATGCCGTCGGGCTCGCCAGGCTCAAGCCGTGGGTCTACCAGCGCAACGCGCAGAAGCATGGCCGGCTGGCGTTCGAGGCGATGGAGCGCGGCAACATCGCGAAGGCCTTCGACGAGAAGTCGCTGCAGATCTGGAACATGGTCCTCTACCGTGCGACCAGGGACGCGCAGGCCGAGTCCGAGGGTGCGCTCACGTTCTTCAGGAGGATGCAGAAGGGGCCGGCTCAGGCGGTGCTGGGCAAGGCTGGGCGCGACTACCAGGACGCGGTGAACGGACTGCTGGAGAAGTTCGAGCTGCGCACCACGACCGGCGTAGGGCTCCAGCGGCGCATCAACCTGCGGCAGTGGATCCAGGAGAAGCGTGACGCCGGCGAGGAAGTGATCGTCGACCCCACGCTGGACGATAAGGCGAAGAAGCATTACCGCGAGCTGACGGTCTCCGAGATGCGCGAGCTGCGCGACGGCGTCAAGAACATATTCGGGCTCGCGAAGCTGAAGACCGAGCTGCAGACCTCCGAGGGCAACAGGGACTTCGCCAAGACGATCGACCAGCTCGTGGAGTCCGCGATCGAGAACGTCCACAGCTCCGGCAAGTTCCCGGCTGACGCCGGCAAGCGAGGGCAGCGAGGGAGAGGGCTCGGCAAGGTCACCGGCATGTTCGCCTCGATCGATGCGTCGCTGCTCAGGATGGAGTCCGTCATCGTCGACATCCTCGACGGTGGCGACACCAACGGCATCTGGTCGCAGACGATCTTCCAGCCGATCGCGGAGGCGCAGAAGCGGTCGCAGGACATGATGCGCGACATCGTCCTGAAGGTGCAGGCAGCGCTCACGAAGCTGCCCGCTGCCCGCCGGCGAGAGATCATGACCCAGAACGTGATGCTGGAGACTGCCGGCGAGACAATCAGCAAGGAGGCGATGCTCCTCGTCGCGTTTAACTGGGGCAACGACAGCAACCGGAGCAAGCTCGTGCGCGGGGGCATCGGGCTCAAGCGCTGGGGCGACGACGTGATCGCCGAGATCCTGAACGGTCTCTCCCGCGAGGACTGGATCCTCGTGCAGGATATGTGGGACGTGATCGGCTCGATGTGGCCGCAGATCGAGGCGCTCGAACGTGAGCTGACCGGCGTCGCGCCGCCTCGCGTCCTGCCGACTCCGTTCGTTCGAGAGTTCTCTGAGGGCGAGCCGCTGGAACTGGCCGGCGGCTACTTCCCGATGATCTACTCGCCGACGGCTTCGTTGCGGATCAGCACGGAGGCCAACGCCAACCAAGTGCTCTTCGACCACCGCTACGTGCGTGCCATGACAGCTCACGGGCACACCTCGGATCGCATTGAGGGCTTCGCCGACACAGTCGACACGAGCCTCGACGCCATCCCCCGACACCTGTCGCAGGTCGTACACGACCTCACGCATCGCAAGGCGGTCTTGCAGGTACATAAGATCCTGACCAACGAGCGCATCAAGCAGGTTCTACGCGATCGCCTGGGTGCGGAGAAGTACGACAGGATGGTCAAGTGGAACGAGCGCATCGCGAACGACTCGGTGGTCTCCGGCGACGACCACACGATGATGAGGATCATGCGAGCGCTGCGCACCAACTTCACCTACTACGTCATGGGCTGGAAGGCGACGACGTCGCTCCAGAACTTCGCCAACATCTTTAACGTGCTGCAGCCGCGGAAGGGTGTGAAGCCAGGCGCCTTCGCAAAGGCCTCGAAGGACTTCATCACCGACTGGGCAGCGACGGCAGCGTTCGTCAACGACGCGTCACAGGAGATGGCCCATAGATTCCAGAACCTGGACCGGGACATCCGCGCCGCAATGGAGGAGTCGCTGCTCGGGTTCGCCGACAAGAACGCACTGCAGCGCGGCCTGACGATCATCAAGGGCACTGCGTTCCGCCCGATCGTGTGGACCGATGCTGCGATCGCGTACCCCACCTGGCTCGCAGCCTTCCGCGAGAAGAGCGACGCCGGCAAGACGCGCAAGCAATCCGTCGCCCACGCAGACTCCGTCATCCGTCGCACGATGTCATCTGGAGCTGCCAAGGACATCGCGAGTGTCCAGGCGGGTGGCGAGGGCATGAAGTGGATGACGATGTTCTACACGTTCTTCAGTGGGCTCTACGGCAGGCACCGGATCCTCGCACACGACGTGCGGACGTCGGCCAGGGACCGGCACCTCGCACGCAACCTGCCGGGCCACGCGATGGAGCTGATGATGATCTCGCTCCTGCCGATCCTGACGGCAGAGTTCCTCTCCGGCAGGGCGCCAAGCTTCGACGATGACCCAGAGGACTGGTGGGAGTGGGCGAAGTACGAGGCGATGTTCTTCCCGGCTGCGATGATCCCGCTCCTGCGCGAGGTCGCGAACGGTCTCGAAGGCGCGCTGATCAAAAAGCGGCGCTCGATCCAGTATGGCCCGCTCGGCTCTGTCGGTGACCAGCAGATACGGAGCTGGGCCAAGATCGTCGGGGGCGACGCCGAGGCAGAGGAGGTCGCCAAGGCCCTGATGGAGTCAGTCGGTACGCTCGCCGGGATCCCGCCGGCACAGTCCGTGATCACACTTTCATACTGGTACGACGTTGCGTTCAACGACGAGAACATCGATGACATTGGTGAGTTCCTCCGCAACAGCGCCTTCCGTCGGACGAAAGAGAAGAAGGCAACGAGGGTGAGATGACTGTCGCGAACACAATCAGAATCATCAAGTACGACGGCAACGGAACGCTGACCGTGTTCAAGTACCCGTTCAAGCTGGTGCTCGACACGCACGCGATCGTGACGATCGTCGTGGACTCGACCGGCATCGGCACGACCCAGGTCATCACCACCGACTACTCCGTGTCCAACGTCGGGGAGAACGACGGCGGCAACATCACGATGGTGGTCGCGCCGGCGTCAGGAGAGACCCTTGTCATCGAGCGCACGCCGCCGCTAACCCAGCTCCTGGACCTGAGGAGTCAGGGCTCGTTCCCGCCGGAGGCCATTGAGAACGCGTTCGACCTGATGATCATGATTATTCAAGCTGTCGCCGTTGGAGACCTGGACGGCGCCGGCATCGACCCCAGGTGGCCCGTGTCCACCGAAGCGGCGAAGCCGTCGGCGACAGCTACACAGAGAGGCAAGCCCTACACCGTACGAGATGCTGGAGGTAACGAGCATGGCGAGATCGTTTATCAGAAGCGCGATGGCACTTACACTGTGCATCCTCTTTTCGATCCTTTCAGTTAGCGCGCAGAATCCAGTCGGGGCGGTGCAGGGTGTGGACGCGGTGCCGGCTGGCAACTGCTACACCGAGAGCGGGGTGTTCGTCAGCGGCGACGTGGTCGGTGACGAAGGCGAGCACTGGTGCTGCGTGGGGTTCGTCGATGCTCCCCCCGCCGCGCCCGTGGCTGGCACCTGGACCTCCTGCGACAAGGGGTCGGGCGGCAGTGGCGACGTGACGGCAGTCGGCGCAGGCTGTGCCGACGGAGAATGCTGGACGGATGGGGTTGTCACCACGGGTACTGTGATGTGGTCATGGGAGGGCACGACGTCGGACGCCAGAGAGATCCAGTGGACTAATCCGGCGGACCCGTCGAGCGACCTCACGTTCGTTGTGACCGACCCGACTACGACACGCACAATCACGTTCCCAGACGAGACCGGGACGGTGTGCATAGGCCAGACTGGGGCGGGGTGTCCGGCTGGTGGTGGGGACGTTACCGGATTGAGCGCCAGCCTGGACAACCAGATCACTCGGTTCCACCTGACTGACGGGAAGGTGATCCAGGGGTACACGTCGAACGGGCCGACTGTTGATGATACCGGACTAGCCACATTCAGAAATGACGCCGCGAGCAGTTCCCCAAACACGTTCGTCATCAGGAACCTTGACACGTCCGCGTCTCCCCCGCAGGGCACGATGATCCTGTGGCAGACGACCGAGACTGGCGATGGCTCGGCGCACGGTCTTGGTAGGCTTGGCTTCACGAAGGAGCAGGAGTGGACGGTCGGGGACGACACGGACAACGATTCCGAGTTCCGCATCTTCACTGCCCTCGACGATACGCTGACGGAGCAGCTTGTTTTGAGTTCCGATGGCAGCTTGCAGTTGGGCGGGCTCGGCGTTGTCTCGCCCACAGAGTTCGAGATCCTCGACGCGGGCGACCGCTCCGACCGTGGGTTCTGCGTCTACGAGGCGTCGGCGAACCAGTTCAATTGCAGGCTCTCGCACAGCAATCTTGCCGAGGGGCAGCACTCCCGCACCTGGGACTCTGCACCGGCGGGCAACGCCTTCAATGGCATGAGCTTCCTGTTAAATTGGGATGCGACTGCGGATGCCGGGGCTCAGAACCTTGTGCGGATCATACAGAGCAGCGTCGCTGGAGACGCGACTGGAACTCCTGACAGTCTGCTCTTGATCGAGACTCTTGAGGTTACGGCAGACGACGGGCCAGACGCGGCGCTGGAGATACGCGCGCTGACGGCTGGAACAATGCCGGTGGCGATAGATGTATCCGACGACACAATCGGAACTGCTATAGCCATTGGCGGGAACCTTGTCACCGTAGACGGAAAGAACATCCAAGCCTCGGAGTTCGGGATACTCGACGGAGGTATCGACGGGTCTGAGGTGAGCACCGGGACAGTACCGGCGGACCGCGTCGGCGCTGCCCACATTGACGCGATCACGGAGGTGGCGGCGGCGCTGAAGACCGGAGACGATCTTGAGTTCGTGACGGGCACGGCAGGCGCTACGAACGACTGCGCCAAGTGGGACGTGAACGGCGACCTGATTACCAGCGGCGCGGGCTGCGGCGGAACGACCAACATCAACGACCTGGGTAACGCAACTGGGACGGGGGTCGTGTTGCTCGGCCCTGACGAGGACCAGACATGGATATGGGACTCTGGCGCGACCGCTGAAGTCGCGATGGATGGACTGAGCCTCCAGTTCAACCACGACGCCACGAGCGGCACCGAGCAGCAGCGTGGCCTCCTCATTAACCGTGGGCCGACGGATGGGACCACCGCGTTCGAGCAACTCTTGACTCTGGCAAATTCCGATGCGGACGCTGCCGCTGTCGTTGACATTGCCATCAAAGTCCTCGCGGCGGGGGGTGGGATAACTACGGCTCTGGACGTGGCCGACGCCGATGTAATCAACGTGATTCGGACGACAACGGCTTTTATAGACCAGGCCGAGATGTCTCGCCTCAACGGCATCGACGCGCCGCTGGTTGACCTGGACGACTCACCAACCTGGAGCGCAGACCACACTTTCACCGGAACGATAACGCTGCCGATCAACGCTGCCGACCAGACGGTCGAGGCGCAGCTGGACTATGACAGCACCGAGGAGGTACTGGAGCTGGGCGACGACGGCGTGGCAACGCACAAGTTCTTCCCCGTTGACGCTTTCACCGCGAACAACTTCTGCACCGCCGACGCAACGCTAAACAACATTGACTGCGACCAGGCTGGTGCGCTAGATGACGACGACCTGTCGGACGACAACCCGACCGCGTTGAACGGTGTAATCACGATGACGGATGGGTCTTACTGCCGGGGCAACGCTTCCACCGCGTTTGACTGTGACGTGCCGCAGGCGAGCATCCCAGACATCGATCACCTGGACTCGATGGGCGAGTTCGCCGCGGGGATCAAGCGTGGGCCGGATGCGACTGACACGCATCTGCTGACCACGGACGTAGCCGCTCCCGGCGCGTTGACGTGCCTCAACATGGACACGGACGGCTCGGTTGTTCTTGCCGCTGGGGCCTGCGCTGCTGCGGGTGGTAGCGACATCGATGACGTTGGTCCCGGCTGCGCTACGGGCGCATGTTGGACCGATGGGCTGGAGACAACGGGAACGGTGATGTGGAACTGGGAGGGCACCGTCGCCAACACTGACGACTTCTTCTTCACGGTCCCCGCTGACCCCGACTTCGATGTGGAGTGGGTGCTGACCCAGCCGACCACGGCCAGGGTGGTGACGTTCCCGGACGAGGGTGGAACCGTTTGCATAGGCCAGACTGGGGCGGGGTGTCCGGCTGGTGGTGGGGACGTTACCGGATTGAGCGCCAGCCTAGATAACGAGATTGCCCGGTTCCACTTGACTGACGGGAAGGTGATCCAGGGGTACACGTCTGACGGGCCGACCGTTGGCGACACGGGCGACGTTGTTATCAAGGCCAGCGGGTTGACTGTGGGCACGGTGCTGCCTGCCG
>SDBT01005089.1_pt1 | contig 22167 bp, 19 predicted proteins | sample 2277101 | NCBI WGS metagenome assembly SDBT01 (sample SAMN10404973, study PRJNA504765) | marine sediment metagenome | isolation source: marine sediment core GS10_PC15, 103 cmbsf | place: Arctic Ocean: Southern Knipovich Ridge | collected 2010 | reverse complement strand
GCGATGGCGTCCGAGCCGTCCTTCATGCCCTCGGTTTCGCGGTTGGGGCTGGCGACCGAGCCGCAGTCCAGATGATCGCGGCCGAGCACGATCGGGGCCGAGACTTTGCCCGTTCGCACCAGGTCGTTGAAGATCAGCCCCATCTTGTCGCGTTGGCCGTACTTGAGCCAGCAGATGCGCGCCGGCAACCCCTGAAACGCGACTTTCTCGCCCGCGAGCCGAATCCAGCGGCAGAGCTGCTCTTCTTCCGGGAAGGTGTCGAGCACGGCCTGGTCGGTGGTGCGGATGTCGTCGGGATCGCCGGAGAGGGCGACCCAGCGGAAGGGCCCGGCGCCTTCACAGAACAGCGGGCGGATGTATTCGGGGACGAAGCCGGGGACGTCGAAGGCATTTTCGACGCCGGCCTGCTGGGCGTGTCCGCGCAGGTTGTTGCCGTAGTCGAAGGTGATCGCGCCGCGTTGCTGGAGCTCGAGCATGGCGCGCATGTGTTCGGCCATGGTGTTGAGCGAGTCCTTTACGTAGCATTCCGGATCGCTGCCGCGCAGCTCGAGCGCCTGCTCGTAAGTCATCCCGTTCGGCACGTAGCCGTTGAGCGGATCGTGGGCGGAGGTCTGATCGGTGAGCACGTCCGGCGTATAGTTTCGCTTGATCAACTCCGGCAACACGTCCGCGATGTTGCCGACCAGGCCGACCGAGAGCGCTTCGCCCTTCTGGCAGGCGGTGAGCGCCCACCCGAGTGCCTCGTCGAGCGATTCGGTCATTTTGTCGCAGTAGTGCGTCTGCAGTCGGCGTTCGATGCGGTTGCGATCGACGTCGACGCCGAGGAAGACGGCCTGGTTGAACGTGGCCGCCAGCGGCTGGGCCCCGCCCATTCCGCCGAGCCCACCGGAAACCACCAGCTTGCCCTTCAGCGAGCCGCCGAAGTGTCTCTTGGCGCAGGCCGCGAACGTCTCGTAGGTGCCCTGGAGGATGCCCTGCGTGCCGATGTAGATCCAACTGCCGGCGGTCATCTGCCCGAACATGGTCAGGCCGAGGGCTTCGAGTCTTCGAAACTCGTCCCAGGTGGCCCACTTGGGTACGAGCATGGCGTTGCTGATCAGCACGCGCGGGGCGTCGGGATGGGTTTTGATCACGCCGGCCGCCCGGCCCGACTGGACCAGCATGGTCTCGTCGTTCTCCAGGCGTTTGAGCGTGGCGACAATGCGGTCGAAGTCCGCCCACGAACGGGCCGCCTTGCCCGACCCGCCGTAGACGATCAGTTGTTCCGGGAGCTCGGCTACGTCGGGGTCGAGGTTGTTCATCAGCATGCGCATGGCGGCTTCCTGCTGCCATCCCTTGCAGGAGAGTTGCGTACCGCGTGGTGCGTGGATAGTGCGGGCGTCAGCCGGGGCAGACGTCATGGGCGTATTCTCCCTGGAGTTCATAACAAGTACGTCGAGCACGCGGGCAGACTGCTCTTCCTTGAGCACTGCCGGCGCGTGCCAATCTTTGCACAGTGTAACGACTCACGGTGGATGTGCACGCCATCCTGTGCCAAGCGCTCCAGGCCCGGGAGAGCCAGCGCTAGAGCACTCCGGCGCAGAATACCATCCAGAGGCCGCTGATGACGCCGAGCACGATGCCGGCGGTGGCCAAGCCGTGGCCGCCCAGACGCCCGCCGGAGGATTCGACCTGCCCGCGAGCGTAGATGCCCAGCAGGATCGCTGCCACTCCGAACGGAAAGCAGCCCATCGGCATCGGCACGCTGATGATTCCAAGTACCAGGGATGCGATCGCCGGTGCGGACACCCCGCTGGCGGTGACTGGGAAGCGGTCGGGAGTGGGACCCGAAGCATTCGGCAGCCAGCGACCGCAGCGCGGGCAGAAGCGGGGTGGCACGCCGCCGCGCGGCGTGAGCGGTTCGCCGCAGTTTCCGCAGTTTTGCCTGGGGTTGGCCACGCTCCGCTCCTCAGCCCTGCAGCTCCTCGACGATTTGAACGCCGGCGGATAGCCCCAGCCGATCAGCGCCGGCTTCGATCATCGCCAGGGCCGTTTTGAGGTCGCGGATGCCGCCGGCAGCCTTGACTTTGAGCGGGGCGGCGTGCTCGCGGAGCAACGCCACGTGCTCGACCGTCGCGCCGCCGCCCGGATGAAAGCCGGTCGAGGTCTTGACGAAGTCGGCCTGCGCCTCGGCGGCACAGCGGCAGCCCAGGGCGATCTGCTCATCGGTCAGCGCCCGTGTTTCGAGAATGACCTTCACGAGTGCTTTGCTGTTCGCGCCGACCGTCGCCGAGACGACGGCTTCGATGTCGCGCCGCACGGTGTCCGCGTCGCCGGCAACGAGCGCGCCGAGGTTGGCGACCATATCGACTTCCAGCGCGCCCTGTTCGACAGCCCGGCGAGCCTCATCGGCCTTGGTCGCCGTCAGCGACGCACCGAGTGGGAAGCCAGCGACACTCGCGACGACCGTTTGGCTCCGCGCCAGGCGCTGCACGCAGCGCGACACCCAGATCGGGTTGACACACGCCGCGTAGAAGCCGTGCTCCAGGCATTCGTCGCAAAGCCGATCGATTTGCTCGGCCGTAGTCTCGGGCTTCAATACGGTGTGGTCGATGAACCGGGCAAGCTCGGCTGGCGTCTGAGGGAGTCCGTTCACGCCTCAACCCCTTGATTCCTGGAATCCTCGGCCCCTTGAATCCTCAGCACGATGCACGCGTCCTGAACCGACTGGCCCGTCATCTGGCCGATACGCACCTCGCGCCCGGTGCGCTCGGGCAGGTTCGCGTTCATTACGACCAGCCGATCCCGCAACTGGTTCAGGCCGACGACGACATCGTCGCAGGCCCAGGCTCGGCGGATCGGCGTCGCGGATTCGAGCAGGCAGGTGACCACACCCTCGTCGCCGTAGATTCCGCTGACGCCGCGCGGGCCGGCGGGGACCACCAGCTCGATCAGGTCGGTCCAGCGGCGGGGCTGTACGGTCTCGATCGTGGTGGTCATCTGCTGCACCAGCCACCAGTGGTCCGGGTGGTTCAGATCGACGCGGTACAGCTTGCCGTCGCCGCTTCCGACGAACAGCTTGTCCTCGAGCGCGGCAAGACAGTGGATTATGTCGGTGCCGGCACTGAGCACGCTGAGCTCGCCGGTCTCCGGCTGGTGGGCTTGAATGCAATCGTCGGCGGCGAAGAGCACGCGGCCGTCATCGGTCGCGACCACGGCGCGGATGCGTTTGGGTACACCGCCTTCCGGTACCAGGATCGGCTTGGCGTCGGCCGGGTCATCGAGTGACCAACTCCAGCAGCCCAGCTCGGAGCTGGTCGCGTAGAGCCGATCGCCCGCAATAACTGAAGCATTGAAGCCGGTGCGCGGGGGTGCGATATCGGGTACGACGAATTTCGCCGCGACATCGCCGGTGTCGGCGTCGAGCGCCCAGACGCCGCTCGCCGCGCCGACAAGCAACCAGTTCCTCGGCGGAGAGAACGCGACGGAGCGCAGTCCGCCGAGCTCGTCGCTCAGCTTCACACGCTGCGTGACGCGCTCGGGCTGGGCGGGGTCGAGCCAGAGGCACTCGCCGCCGGCCACGGCCACGATCGCGGCCGCCACGTGCCGGTCGGGTGTCAGTCGCCAGAGGTTCTCCAGTAGTCTGCCGCGGTCGGCGGGGGAGAGCGCGGGCAACAGCTCGTGCCACTGCGTTTGTTCTTCGCCGGCGGCGGACTTGAGCTGTTCGAGGATGCCGCCGAGGTCGCCCAGGCGGCGTTTGGTGGCGGCGAGTCCCGCGGCGTCGACCATTTCGGCGGCCTTGATGCGCTCGACACGCCGGCGCGTTTCGCGCTTCAGCGCCGCCTGACGTTCGAGCGACTCGCTGACGAATTCAAGCTTGGCGATTCGGTCGAGCTCCAATCCCGTTTCAAACGCGAACTTCTTGAGCTGCGCGCGCAGTGTGCTCAGCAACTCGTCACGCACGTCTTCGCGAACGAGTTTCTCAGCCGGGCGTTCGCGGATGAACCGTCGCAGCGTGGCCAGCCCGCCCGCGTCGGCGACGGCACTCGCCAGACGGGGTAGCGTAAGCGGCACGCTCAGCAGCGCGCGCTGCAGCGCGGCAAGGTCGTCCTCGCGTGCTTGCCAGCGTACGAGCAGCTCGCAGGTGCCGTCGACGAGGTTTCCTTGCGCGGACGGGCAGTTCGACACCTTGAGCGGAACACTGATCGGACGATTACGAACCAGGACCAGCTTGTCGCCGCGTTCGGCGCGCGGGTTCTCGCCGGCGGGGGCGTACCGTCGGCGTCCGTCGGGTTTGAGCACTAGCCCCATCCAATGATCGGGGATGGGGTGGTCGGACAACATGCTGCGCGGCCAGGCTTCGCCGGCGATGCACACCGCGACGATTGCGGGATCTGCCAGTTCTTTCGGGGCTTCGCGACTCACGGCTGCTGCTCCGTTCCACAAACTCACAGGCGAGACGCCTGTGCCACCCTTGTTGCGCTGCGTCATTCCGCGGTGGCCGCCCACTTCTCGAACTTGCGGACATCCCTCGGGCTGACCGAGGGCGGCAGGGCTTCGATGACGGCCTGGACATCCGCCATGTTTATATTACGCGGATCCGCCCCGTTTACCGATTCCAAAAACGGCCGAGAAGCTGAACGGGCGGCGACCGCCCGGATGTCCGCCCCGCTGTAGCCGCCGGTCAGCTCAACCAGCTTGGCGAAATTGACGTCGTCGTCGAGCGGGCGCTCGCCCAGGTAGATCTCGAATAGCTTGAAGCGGGCCTCGGCGTCGGGCAACGGCACGTACACTTTCACGTCCAGGCGTCCCGGACGCATCATCGCCGAGTCGAGCGCCCAGGGCTCGTTGGTCGCCCCCAGGAACAGCAGGGCCCGGCCGGCCTTGCGATCGAAGCCCTCCAACTCCTGGAGAATCTGCGGTACGACGCGCTGCATCACGGTCGATTGCTGCCCGCGCCGCTTCGGCACCAGCGCCTCGACCTCGTCCATGAAGATGACCGCCTTGTCCTCCTCCTTGGCGGCGTCGAACAGCTTGCGGACGTTCTGCTCGGCCTCGCCGACCCATTTGCTCATGAGCTGGGCGGGCGAAATCACGAACATCGTCGCGTCGAGCTCGCAGGAGATCGCCTTGGCGAACATGGTCTTGCCCGTGCCCGGCGGACCGAAAAGCAACATGCCGCCGCCCACGTCGATGCCGTATTTCTTAGCCAGCTCGGGATGGCGGAACGGGTAGATCATCTTGAGCTGGATCTGCTGCTTGACGTCGTCGAGGCCGGCGATGTCGTCGAAGCTGACGGTCGGCTTGTCCTTGACGATCCAGTCCTCGGCCCGGGGGCCGCTGTCCTCTTCGTCCCGGGCGCGATCCCGGCGTCCCGCGGCCGGCGCGCCGTGCTTGGCCCGGCGATCGCAGTCCTTCGCGAGGTCGATCAGGTCCTTGGCGTAGCCCTCCTGCTCGGCGCGCTGCTTGGAATCCTTGGTCTCCTCGGCCAGCTCGATCATGCACTCGGCAGCCTGGATCAAATAGGGCTTGGCGGCGACGTAGTCGCCCTGCTTCAAGGCGGCGACGCCTTTGTCTTTCAGTCGTTTGAAGGTTGCGAAGGTTGCCATCTAGAGTTCCCGGACGCTGATTCCGTAACTTATTTCAGAGAAAAGGTTTACGCATCGCAACGGCTCTGATGCCACAGATTGTGGTACGGAAGCATCGATATCCAATATGTACGGCCAACACGTTGAGAAGGCACAGCATGTTGTTGCTCATAAAATGGAAAAACCCAACATGTAGTGCATACCGCCATGCCGGTTACACTACATGTCGTACTGTGTGCTAGTCCCGATCAAATGCCCGTCAAATAGAATATCACGCCCAGGACGGCACATATCGGCTCTGCCTCCTCGACTTGTTCGTTGGGTCGAATTCCTTGATCAGCTTGGCGTCGAGTGCATCCCGGATGATTCGCGAGGCCTGCGCAGCGTTATTGTCGCTGATCGCAAACCGCTTGCGAAGCGAGTTGTTTGTCATCACTGTTCTCGAAGCGACGCGCAAACAGGCGTGTTGATAACACGCCCGCACGCGATCATCTCGGTCCATTTCGTTGAGTTTCTTGTGCGCGAACAGAATCGCTCTCGTGCTGTCCATATCCGCCTTAAACACCGGGGCCGGCAACTGGTACAACTCGATTGCCGTGATGGCCTTGACGATACCGCTTCCGCGCTCTTCACACATGTTGAGTCGGCGTGCCAACGACGCCAGCGTCTCGTTTCGAGAGCGAGGGGGAGGGCCGATGAACCTATCCGTGGGAATCAGCGGGCGACCCGGATTCGTAATCTCGATCCGATCTGAGAAAATCTCGACCATCGGACCCGCTCCAGATATACTGAAATCCTGGTGGATTAGCGCGTTCGCGACCAGTTCACGTATCGCTATCTCCGGATACATGCGGACTTCGCGCCGCAATGCTTGTTCTATTTGCTCGTTCTGCGGGAGCTGTGCGCTAATGTAGTCCACGGCCCCTTCGAATCCAAGCGCGTATCCCTTCGTGCCGGCCTGTTCGCGAATAGTCTGAACACGGCTTGTTCCCGCGTACATAATGACCCGCAGTACCTTGCGGCCAGTACGACGGAACTGATTCAAGTCTCTGGCAAACAAGATCGCGCCGAGATTCGTGATATCGAAGCTTCCTCCCCGGTCCAGTACTAGCTGTTCGTCGGCGAGCCGGTTCAGCACACTGGTGTGGCCATCGGGCAATATCTGCGACGTCATCTCAAAAAAGGCCGGATAGTCGAGCAGCCCGAGCACGTCCTCAGACGATGCACCACTCAGAGCGATGCCCTGCTCGAAAGTCGTGCGATCGAACGTCGCCCAGAGCGCTCGTTCCTTTTCTGGGTGCTCCTTGAGTTTCTTCTTATAGCTGCCGACGCGAATGTACTCCACCCCCTTGAAGCTCACGGGAGTATGCGTCGCCGGAGGGACCTCAAAGACCACGACCGGATGCCCTTCCGCGGTAAACTCGTGGATTCGGAAATCGATGCGCGGCGCCAGGAGCGTCGCCAGCCAGTTCTCGAGTTCTTCGTTGCCGATCCTCTCCTGTCGAGGGCGAAACCGGGTGCCCACGATCCGCAGTGATACGTTCTCTATGCCCCAAACGATGTACCCGAAGTCCTGGTCGTGCAATGCTGATGCGTTCGAGAGAGCGGAGAGATACTCTCCGATGTCATCGGGCTTGAAGTCATTTACTTTCCACTCAACCCACTCCGTCTCGCGCGAGAGGCCGAGCAGTCGCTGAAGCAGCGTGTTGAGTTCGCTTTCAAGCATGTCGGATGTCGCTCCGGACGCGTTGGCGCAGGTCGCGGCATGTATTGGGGAACGGACCCTGTTCGTCAAAGAACATCAATTCGCCACCGGCTGGAAGCCGGTACCACACAGACTCTGGGATAGCTTCCAGGCCAATCCTGCATCAATGCACCCGTGGCGCTCGCTGGCGCTTCGCGTTCGGATTGGTCACTTCGATTCCTTGCCCTTCTCCTCGCCCTTCAGTTCGGCCAACTCCGCCCGCAGCGCGGACATTTGCTGGGCCTCGCGGGCCTCCTCGACCTCTTCCTCGGCCGCGATCATGCGGTCGATCTCCTCGTCGGTGATTGCTTCGGTCGCGGAGGTGGAGATGTCGGCCGACGCGCCTTCCTCGATCGAGTCGAGGAACATGTCCATCCGCTCCTCCATCGACTGCGACTGCATCATCGCCTTTTCCCAGTCCATCTGCGTCTTGACCAGGTCGGTCTCGCCGTAGAGCTTGCTGACCTCGGTGGCCATCATGCCCATGGCGGCGGCGAAGTCGGCCGAGGCCTCGGCCTGGCGTTTGATCAGCAGGGCGTTCTTCACCGCCAGGCACTGCCGCTCGAGAATCTTCTTGATCGTGGCGGTTTTCTTGAGCGAGTTGCGGATGAACTGGTACGAGGCCTGGTCGCCGATCTGCTTGGCGTGCCGGGCGTTCTTGACGAACTCGTCGGAGAACTTGTTCTGCTCGGCGATGGCCTTCTCGATCCGCCGAATACCCTGGCGGATCTTGATGTCGCGTTCCAGCCGGCGTTCTTCTTTCGATTTGAACAGGCCCATAGTTAGCTCCGATTGGCCGTGATGCTATGTGTTATTCGGCTCGAGAAACGCACGGCAGAAGTTCCGCACCGCGTGCATATGGCCCAACGCCTGGTCGACCGGGCCGGCACCGCGTGGCGCCACGCCGTACCGTGCGTTGACGGCGTAAGGCTGGAGTCGCGCCGCGGCCTCGCCCAGTAGATCGAATCCCTCTGACAGTCGCTTGCACAGTTGCAGCAGGTGCTCGAGGTCGTGGGTCTTCGGAAACTTGATTTCACCACGCACCAGGCAGGCCTTGAGGTACTTTTCCGCCGCCTGCTGACAGTGAAAGCAGATTGCCCCTTTGAATGCCTGCCGGTCAGCTCCGAACAGCACTTCGGCGGCTCGGGCGTCCTCTTCGGCGATGACGATCCACTTGTCATCTTCAAGGGAGTTGGCCATAGAGTACCTGCCCGTTACTGATTGCCTCGCTCAACATCGGGTCATAAGCATTCGCGCGTTGCCGCACCGCCTCCGGCGTCACTACCACCACATCGATCGAAACCAGGCGCGGCCGCAGCCGCAGATACAGGTCTCCCGCAACCACCAGCGGATCTTCGTTGCTATCCGCAATGACCAGCAGGTCAATGTCGCTGTTCTCGGTCGGCTCGCCGTATGCGTACGACCCAAAGAGCACGATGCAACAACCCGGCACAAAGTCCGCGATGCGGCGGACGATCTCCGCCAACAGCGTTTCGTTTACCGGCGGCTCGAGTATCTCCGCCGACTGTGACGAATTGTCCTGTTTTGTATGCATGTTATGCCTCGCGCCACCTAATAATGGGGGCCGAGCTACTAGACTTCCGGCTGCGCACGCTTCCGTTCGCGCACCCGCTTCTCCGCCTCGTCGCAGGCCTCTTTGGTGTCCTTGATCAGGCCGTGATCCATGTCGTCCCAGATCTTCATCAGCTCGGCGGCGGCGGGCGAGACGCCGACGGCTTGCTGGTCGGCCTCGAGGCCGATCTGGAGGATCTCGTCGAGGCGTTCCTGGTACATCTCGCTGGTGATCGCGTCGTTCTCGATCAGCTTTTCGATTACCGCCAGATCACCCTCGCGGATGGTGGCAATCGCCCCGCTGCCGAGCTTGGAGCGCTGGGCCGACTCGCGCAGGATCCGCAGCCGCGAGACGGTCAGGTGCTCCTTGGAGCGGATGTTCAGGTGCCGGCTGAGCATCATCTGCTCGGTGTGCAGCAGGTCGAACTGCTGGGCGAAGGTCCGCCGCAGCTCGGGCGTCTTCTCTTTCGCGCCGCGTTCGACGATCTTCGCCTTGTCCTGGGCGAGCTTGCCGATTTTGGCCTGCATGCGGCTGCGCTCGTTGTCCAGGAGCATCTCCTGGGCGCGCAGCTCGGTTACATTCATCGTCCCCAGCGTCTTGCGTTTCGTGGTCAACCAAGTGAAGAAGTTCATCTCATCGCTCTACGGTGCGCGTGCGATCGTCCTCGATCGCCCTGCCCCCTGGTCACGTTGTTACTTTGTCACTTTGTCACCCCAGTTCCGGCCGGGCCGACTGGTCTTTCTCCTTCTCCGGGGGCAGCGGCGGCGGAGTCTTGGCGGCCTGCGTCGGTGCCTTGTTTGACACGGTTGGCGTCGGCTCGGCGGCCGGTGCCTCAGGCTCCGCGGTCGAGGTCGCGGAAGTCCCGCTCGCCGCGACCTGCTTGAACTCCTCGAAGATCGCCGCCTCTTCCTCGGCCATCATCGGCGTTTCGCCGGTAACCTCGATGCTGGCTGCCAGGTCGGCGTTGGCCGCGACCTCCGAGATCACTTGCTCGGCCTGGGCCGCCTCGCGCGTCAGGTCCTCGGCCTTCGGCAAATCCAGCCGCTTGCCCCGCTCGGCCAGCGTCAGGTGGTGGATGTGCGTACCGACGATGTCGATCTGCTGGGTGTACAACTGCGTCTGGGCGCGCTGCCGGCGCAGCTCGCGGCGCGAGCGCATCAGCTTGCCGGCGACCTGCTTGCGCTCGGCGTCGCTGGCGGCGGCGGCCCCCTGCTGGATCAACTGCAGCTCGTCGGCCTCCAGCACGTTCACCTTCTGATCCAGTTCGAACCGCTGTTGCTCGATCTGCACGCGCTGTGCGGTCAGCTCACGCACGCGCTCGGCCGTCGTCGGCTTGAGCCGCAGCAGTCTGCGAATTCGGCTCCAGATACTCATGGTGTTGCCTTCTTCTGCCAGTGGGGTTCGACAAATGTGCGTCTTGCCTTCGTGCACAACGGTCATGAGGCGCGGTTCGCTACGGCACGCGTGGCGGACGAGCTGCTCGGTCTCGGCCATGCTCAGGCCGAGCTTCTCGGACAAGGCGGCCATCGAGAAGCCGCGCGAATCTACCAGATTGGCGTTCTGGTTGAGATGGTGCATCAAACGCCGCAGTCGTTCGTCCTGCGATTCGAGCTCGAACAGCGTGGCCCAGGGCCCGCTCGCCACCGCCGGCGGCATGGCGGCGTCCCACCCGCCGTCCTCGCGGCCGCCCATCAGGATCACGGTCGGTGTGCCGCTGGCCTCGGCGATCGCCTGGGCTTCGGCGGTGAAGCCGGTCGCGCTAGCGAGAATTACGCCGGTGGGTTGGTCTTTCTTCGGGAGCACGGCGTATCTGGCGAGGGCGTCGAGCACCTGCTCGCGGCCGACGGGTCCAGGCCGCTGGTTGTTGAGCAGCGGTTCGACGGGTGCGACCACCCGGGCGCGCACACGTGAAATCGTCTTGCGTAACAGTCCGCCAAACAGTCGCTTCTTGAAGAGCAACTGCAGGCTGCGCGTGCCGGCGAGCTGCTCGAGCGCGTCGTGATCGTAGATTTCCAGCCGGCTCAACTCGGCGCGGACGCTGTCGATACCCTCGGGCGTCGGTTGGATCACAACCTCATCGGCCGGCAGCTTGCCCTGCACCAGACCCAGCGCGCGGGCTCGCAATTGCCCGAGGAAGCGCTCTTCGAATTCGCGATGGCGGCTGCGTTCATCCATAAGCGTCTACATCGTACGTCCGGCGCAGTGGGCGTCCACAGCGGCCGCAGAAGATCGCGATCGGTTCGTTGCTGTGACCGCAGCCCCGATATGGACAGATCAGGCGCCGCACTCGTTCGGCATGGCCCACGCGGCGCGACTTGCCGGCGGCCGACCCGCCGGCGATCGTTCGAAAGGTCCACCCGATGAAGCGGAATACCAGCGCCACGATCATTACGGCGAAGCCGACCACCCCCACCAGCAGGAAGCCGATGATCCAGACCGCGATGCCCGCATCCGCCAGGAACATGACCGGCTATTCCCCCCCGTGCGGCAGCTTGATCCCGCAGAAAATGCAGAACGCGTCTTCCCAGCCGGGGTACCCGCTGCACGACGGGCAACGGCGGACGTTCACCATCTGGTTCCCGCATTGCGTGCAGAATTGATCGCAGGACTCGACCACGTGCCCGCAGGCCGCACACGAGCGGCGGGAATCCTGGCCCGCGGCAACCGGCGCCCGCGGCAAGGGCGGCGGCGGCAGGGGCTGAGCCTCCTGCTTCAAACGCGCGTCCAGATCGTCCAGCGCCGCCTGGGCGCTCTCGTAGCGGCGTTCGTGTCGGGCGTAGAGGCGGCGGAATACTTCGTCCAGCGCCGTGGGCACGTCGGCCCGCAGCGTGCTCGGCAACTCGGCCCCGGCGGGGCGCGCGCCCGTGAGCAGTTCGAACAGAATTACGCCGATCGCGTACAAATCGCAGCGCGCGTCTGCCCGTTGACCCTCGTCACGCAACTCGGGTGCCATGTAGGCCAGCGTGCCGACCAGCGTGCTTTCGCGGTCGATCGAGGCGGACTGCATGATCGACGTGAACGCCTCCGGGTCACCCAAGCCGAGGCCGAAATCGCTGACCTTGACGTCGCTCTGGGGTAGGTCATCGACCGGCCGGCCGTCGAGATGCAGCAGGACGTTGCCTGGCTTGAGGTCGCGGTGCAGCACGTTGTTCTGGTGCGCGGCGACCATGGCGTTGAGAATTCCGCGCAGGATCGTCACCGCCGTGTCGATCGCCAGCCCCTTGGGATGTTCGTTGACCACCTGGCGCAGCGACGGACCCTTGACCAGCTCCATCACGAGGTAAGGGATGTCGGCGTAGGGGTCGAGCCCCATCACGCGGACCACGTTCGGGTGGCGTAGGCCGTGGACGACCACGCCCTCGCGTTGCAGGTAGCGTACGTATTCGGGCTCGGTCGGGAGCTTGATCGCGACGCGTTCCTTATCCCAGATGTGATGGCGCGCCTGCCAGATCTCACCGAACGTACCCGCCCCGACACGCTGCTCGAGCACGTACTCGCTGACACGCAAACCTGGTTCGTAGCTGCTGGTCATCGTGGTTGCCCGCGTCCTTTCGACTTCGAGGCCCCGGCTCGCTCAGCCGCCGGCCATCTCGGAGAGGTACTCCGTCACCAGGTAATTATAAGTTACGGCGACCGCCAGCGCGCCGATGGCGGCCAGCCAGGTCCAGACGCTGCCCGGCCAGCCGGTCATTAACAGCGCCGCGGCCAGCAGGTTCACCGCCGTCAACGCCGCCATCAGGCCGAGCGCGGCCCAATTCGTGCCGGTGTCGATAATGCGGCGGACGTACAGCTTGGCCGACCAGGGCACCGCGGCCGCGATCACCACCCACATGACGCTGCGCCAGATTCCGCTCCAGATAGCGGCCTTGGTCTCGCCGGGCATCCGATAAATCGCGATTCCGACGAAGACCAGCAGTCCGAGGATTATCCAGCCGAGGGTCTTCTCGCCTATTCGCCCCAGGATGCCGCCGCCGGTGGTTTCCATACGTTAAGTGTAATGCCTCCAAGCGGTAACGGAATTAGAAAAACGCCCTGCTTCCGGAACGCCCTGACGGTCCAGGCCGCCCGGCGACCGGCGTAGTTGTATTCGCAGAACAGTTGGTATCATTCTGGAGCCGGAGCCGACGAGGCCTGCAAGACAGGTGGTTTCGCTGGTGCCGGCCATTGCCTATGCTGCTCGGGTAGCTCGATAATTGCGCCACCTTATGAACGAAACGCGCGTTAGAGCAGATTCAATCCAGTCGTAGCGTCCGACCCCCGTGTCGGACGTAGATGGCTTACTGATCTCCTCGGCCGACTGGGGCGTCGGCCGCTACATTTGGATTTGATACTCTGGAAGAGACTAAACCATGGCGAAGCGGCAAACGCACGGTCTGGGAGTGTTTCCGAATCCGAGCCCGAAGCGTGACTACCTCATCAAGCACGTGGCACCGGAGTTCACCAGCCGGTGTCCGATGACCGGGCAGCCGGACTTCGGCACCGTTATCATCGAGTACGTGCCGGACAAGCTGTGCGTGGAACTCAAGAGCTTGAAACTCTATTTACAGGGGTTTCGCGAGCAAGGCATCTTCTACGAGGCGGTGACCAACCGCATTCTCGATGAGCTGGTCGCGGTGCTGGCGCCGCGCCGGCTGCGGGTCGAGACGCGCTGGCGGCCGCGGGGGGGCATGCACTCGGTGGTCACCGCCGAATACGAAAAACCGCGCCGCAAACGTGCGACGCGGTAATCCGCGGGAAGCCTGGTTGTCCCTGAAAACGGTACGATTCCCACAATCCTGGTGGCCGCGTCAGGCGGCGCTGATTAGCGCCGCGTACATGCGATCCACCGCCGCACTGAGTTTGTCGTCGTTCAGATAAGTCCCGGACGCGATCTCGGCCCGGACGCGTTCGATCAGCTTCGTGCGAACCGGTGCTGCGTTGTCGCGCTCGATCTGGTTTCGCGCGGCCGGCGAGAGCTCGACCGCATCTGCCCGGTGGTCGAATCGCTCTTCGGGCGAACGGGTCGGCTGGCCGGACGACTTCTCGTCTCGCTGCGTCGCCTGCGTCGCCGCATGAACCGAATTTGTCACACCTTCTATCATGCTTTCCTCGTCCTCACTGCTCCCCTGCCGTACACGGAGCGCGGAACACGTTGTCCAGCGTCGTCCGTGACACGCAGGCACCCAGCCCCAAGTCTGCCACGCCGCTCACGCGACGATTCTGCCAAGGCCGATCCCTCGGCCATTGGTTTTATCGACCGGGTCTGGCCAACCCTTTCGTAACTGTCGCGGAAAACCCTAGGAATTTTGCAGTGGCAAATTGTGCGTGGGTCAGTAGTTATCAATGTTAACATGTAGCGGTGTCGCGTTGTTAAAATGGGTAAACACGATCCGGGTCCGCCCGCTAACATCTCGTCAAGAAAGCGACTTAAGAGCGCCCGCGGCCGCACTTGTGGCGAGGCTTCGGGTGCTGAGAGCCAAATTCCGATATTTCTTTCGGCGATAGCGGGTCCTGGCGCAGAACCTGCGCTTCGCGGCGCGGCTTTCGGCCGCAACAAAAACTAAGGGTGGCACAGGCGTCTCGCCTGTGAGAAAGCCGCACCCAACGAACACACAGGCGAGACGCCTGTGCCACCCTGGAAGGGAAGAATCTTCGCGAGCCGCGAAGAAAACAACCGTTAGCAGTGCAGGCCGGTGCGCGGCACTGAGCGGTGGAGGGAGTTTTGATCCGATGGGCGGCCAGTCGGGCATCAACAAGCGGACCCGCGTTCGTCGGTGAACGCGGGCCCGTGGTTTTCGGTTTGAGTTGGCGTCACGCCGCGACGCGACGAAGTCTAATCGCCGCGACCGTAGATGACGTACACCTCACCGGAGTTGGTCGTCTGACCGTTGTTGGAGTCGGCGAGCATGGCACTGATGGCGAAGTCGCCCAAGCCATCGGCGTCCAGGTCACCCAGCCGGGCGATACCATCCGAGAACACCGTGACCGGCTGACCATTGGGGTTCAGGAAGACGTCCGGATTGCTCGGATCGTCGTTGGGATTCGGGAACTCGAGCCGGCCGCCGCCCAGGGCGTCGCCGACGTTGCGGCCGACGAACTTCGCGCCGGGCAGGTCAACCGTGCCGATCTCGGCGAGGTTAAAGGTGTAGTTGTTTTGCTGGATCTTCTGGTCCGAGATTCCGTAGACCAGGTAGACGGCGCCCCGGCCGCCCTCGGCGCCGGGAGCGGCGATGAGGAGGTCGGCGAGGCCGTCGCCGTCCACGTCGCCAGCGCCCGCCACGCTGGCCCCGGTCAGGTCGCCGGATTCGTCCCCGACGAAACGGACGCCGCGCCCCGCATCGACGACGTCCTCGATCGTCCAACCGGCGGCGGGGCTTTCCAGCGTCTCCGAGCCGAAGATCACGACCACCTCACCCGCTTGGCTTAGCGGATTAGTGCTCTGGTCATTACCGACGACCACATCCGAGATGCCGTCGCCGTTGAAGTCGTTGGCATCGTCGAAGACCCGCGCAACGCGGTCACCGGTAGCCGAGGAGCCCTTCAGCAGCACGCCGTGCAGGCGCTCGTCGTCGCTTGGATCGAGGGCCAGGCGCTCCAACAGCAAGTCGGAGAAGTCGTCAATCACGGCGGTGTCACGCCCGTAGACGATGAAGATCGCGCCGACCTCTGCGCCGGTGCCGTCGGCCACGTTCTCTTTGACGTGCTCGGAACCGACCGCGAAGTCACGTCGACCATCGGCATTCAAGTCACCGAGGGCCTTGACGAAGGTGATCTGGGCGCCGTCATGCGGGCCCACGATCTGCGGCACGCGTTCCATGTAATAGCCGGCGGTGCCGGGCTCGTGGGGCAGATAGGTGGCTGCGTTCCAAGCAGGGGCACCACCTTGGCGCTCGTACTCGCTCGGGTCGACGCAGCTCTGCTCCGCGGCGGGCGGACCACAGGTGGTTTCCTGGATGCCGTGCGTTATGTCGCGGTATTCGGGTGCGATCGTGGGTCCCCACGTCAAATCTTCGTAATACGAAAAGCGGTCGTCTTCGTCGCAGTCTCCCCACATGAAGTCTCCGCGGATCGAGCCGACTTCGTCGATGATGTACTGGTGCGGTACCGGCATGCTCCAATCGAGCTCGAACCAGGTGGGCGGCCCCCCGCGACTGATGCCAAACGCATCGGTGAACTCGACGTCGGTGACCGGCCAGCCCATTTCAAACCACTCGGTCTCCTCGAAGGTCTCGCGGTACTCCGCTCTCGTGATCGGCTCGATCCAAAGCTGAGTCTGCGTCATTGGGACGTTGCGCGGGTGCGCGTCGGTCCGCAACTGATACACGACGCCGGATGCAGCTCGGGTTGCCGTCGGCAGAGATGGGACGTTGTTTCCGTTTTGCTTTGCCGTTCGATCGGGCGCGCTGATGTACAACCAGGTCCCGTCGCTGCTGACGAAGGAGCCGAAGCGGTCATTCACGGTCTGCCCGAGCACGCGCGTGCCGATGGTGGCTTGCGTGGGTTGGAGCCTCGGGAAATAGAACCCGGTCCAGACCGCGTAGTTCAGTCCGGTGACCGGATCCACCGCCGGCGCCTGCCAACTGGGGTTCATGATCAGATTGCTGCCCGGGAACACCGGGTACGGATACCAACGGTTCTCGATCTCGCAGTTCTCTTCGCACGCCGTGAAAAGGCCGGGATTCACCGGGAAACCCACGAATGGGAACAAGCTGTGGTTCGCCAGCGGCTGGCCATCGTTGGGGTCCAGAGGCGGATTCGTCCACTGATTCATGAAGCCGCCCGGGCCGTCAAACCTAAAGGCGACGTCCCAGTAGAGTATAACGTCGTCGTAGTCCGTCTCCGATCCGTCGCACATCGTCACGCTGGGCATCACGTCGATGTCCAGCAGGAAGGGGGCGGTGAACGGGTTCCGGCCCATACCGTAGCCGTTGGCACTGTGAGTCCAGCCTTCGAAAATCTGGCCGACCTCGTGCAGGTCAACCCCGCGGTCACCCTTGCGGTTGAGCATGGTGTGGTCGGGGTCTCGCAGGATCTCGTTGTGGCTGGAGACGATCACGATGCCGCCGCGCGTGAATTGGGCCTCATTCGTCTGCCAAGTGCCTGTGGTGTACGCGTCGTATTCCAGGGTCCCCATACCGTCGACATCCGGCATAACGACCTGCACCCCGTCGACTTGGTTGGCCAAGCTGAGGGACTCGACGCGCGGGAAGCTGAAGACGATCTCAGGCAACTCGTCGCCGTCCATGTCGGGGATCACGGTGACGTCGGAGAGGCCCTCGGTCCAGCTCTGGTTCGGGTCCATGGAGTCCAGATTGAATGGGGCGCGGATGCCGGGCAGCAGTAGCCCTTCGATGTTGCCGCTGCCGACGGAGTTGAGCGGGAGCTCGCCGCGCAAGCGGGTCGCCTGGCCGAAGATCAGATAGGCCTCGCCGAAGCCCACGTTGTTCTTGGCTTGATTGAACGGCTTGCCGAAGCGTGAGACGATGATAAGTTCGTCACTTCCATCGCCATCCATGTCCGGGACATTGGTCATCGAACTACCGGCCAGGTCGCCGAAGTTGAAGCCCTGCAGGATGGCGCCGCGCGAACTATCCACGAGATCGTTCAAGTCGAACGGGTTGTCCGCCGTGGTGATCAGGCGGTTGGTGATCGCCAGGCGCGAGTTCGAACCGGGCACCACCCCCGGTGCGTAGCGGGCTTCCGGCGGATCGATGCCGTCGGAGACAATCACGTAGTAGTAGTAGGTTCCCGCCGGGTAGATCGTCAGTGTGGGCGGGTTCGGGGGGGTTCGGGTACCGGAATCGGCCGGGAGGTTGGTCTCGGGCACCAACTCGAACTCATTGCCGTTGCCCGCAGTCAGGTCCAGGTCGACCATCACCCGCCAGCTGTGTGGCGAGTTGTCGGTTGAATCGAGGCTGACCGTCCAGGTCGTATCGCGATTGACCAGGTGGTCTTCGTGGTCGAGTCCGGCCTGGGTGGGGCCCGCGCCGTTCCAGGTCCACTCCGGCGCGACGGCATCGAACGTGATCGTCGCCGAGCTGTAGGTCTCGGACACGTCGGCGGACACGGTCGTGGTTCGCGCACCGATCACGAAGCGGCCGTAGCCGTTGGTTAGCAGGCCGTTCTGCACCACCGTCGCGCTGTCGAAGGCCCAGACGTTCGGACCTGCGAGGATCGCGATTTCTTGAGTATGGACGGGCGCGCCGTCCGGCTGTCCGTCCGCGTCGTCATCACGGGCGAGCAGCAGCTCACCCTTGGCGACCGCGCCGGCAACGTCGATCAGGTTGAATTGCAGGTTGATGATCGCACCCTGCGCGACGCGGGGCGGCACGGCCATCGCGATGTTGTCGGAGGGCTGGTTGATCGAAATCATGACGAAACCAGGCTCGTCCTCGGGTTCGCCGTCGCCACCACCACCATCGGGCGTATCGGACCCGGTCGGCGTGGTGCCGTCGGAATCCGACGTAGTGGTTCCGCCGTTGAAATCAGGCGGCTGAATGGGGCGATCCAAGCCGTTATCGGGCGTTGGCGTGGTTGGCGGGGTGGGTTGGGTGGAGTCGTCCGGGGTCTGCGGTGTCGGCGTCTGCGCGACTGGACATCCGCCGACCGACATGATAGATATCAAGCCACCCATTACCAACAGTGAGAGTGTGGATGACTTCAGAGTCCATTTATTCATCGGAATACTACCTCCGTAGGGTAGGTCAATTCGCAGCAAGGCTCGCGCGGCGAGAGCCGATTGCCCAACGCTCCCATTACCCTACTCTAGATGTTTGAAGGTGTCGCGTCAATGCTTTGTAGACGCGCTCGAACTCGACGTGGCCCGCGGCCGGCTCGGGTCGCTTACTCCGACAGCCGTAACGACTTATAATCCGTGACGAGCGGCACCGTACTCCGGTCGGCGCGCCGGTTTGACCCTGATCAGCGGCCGATCGCGGCCGCGCCCTGGGACGAGGAATCATGAGCACAATCCGACCATTTTCAGCCATCCGATACGCGGCCGACGAGGTCTCGCACGACGTTTCCAGCCGGCTCGCGCCGCCCTATGACGTGCTCAACCAGCGGGACAAGACGGCCCTGCTCGCGGCGGACGCGCGAAATTTCGTGAGAGTTGACCTCCCGCACCTCCCGCCCAAGTCCGCTGGCCCGCTCGAGGTCTATGAGGCATCGCGCCGCCAAATCGAGCAGTGGCTGGAAGACGGTACGATGGTGCGGGACGGCCGACCGGCGTGCTACGCCTACCACCAGACCTATACCCACGAGGGCGTGGACTATGTGCGAAAGATGTTCCTCGCGCGCGTCAGAATCGAGCCGTTCGGGGCCGGTAACGTGTTCCCGCACGAGAAGACGTTCGGCGGTCCGAAAGAAGACCGGCTCTGCCTGACGAAGGCGACGGCGGCGAACCTGAGTCCGATCTTCGGGTTGTATCAGGACGCCGACAATACGGTGTGCACGCGGTTTGAGGAAGCGCTCCCGGCCGAACCGCTGGCGGTCGGCACGCTGGAGGGCGTTGAAAACCGGATCTGGGCCGTGAGCGATCCCAAAGTCATCGCGGACGTGGCCAGGCTGATGCTCGACCGGCCGATCTACATCGCCGACGGGCACCACCGCTATGGCACCGCCGGCCTCTACCGCGACTGGCTGACCGAGCAGCAGGGCGAGTTGCCCGAAGACCATCCGGCCAACTTCGTGCTATGCGCCTTTTGCGCCATGGAGGATCCGGGCTTGCTGATCTTGCCCACGCACCGCGTGCTGCCGGGGGTTGCCGTCAGCGCGGACTTCCTCCGCCAGGACGAGCAGATCGAGGTGGCGGCACTGTCGGCGAAAGACGCCGAGGCGATTCCCCAGGCCCTGGCCGAGTTTGGCCCGCAGGTGGTTGCGGTATACAGCGCTGCTGACAAGGTCTATCTCGCGGTCCGTCCGAAAGACCTCGCGATTCTGAAGGCCCTTGAGCCCGACCAGGCCGAGGCCTGGCGGGCACTCGGACTGGCGTTCCTGCACGCCTACCTCTTCGATCGGCTGGTAGCGCCAAAGTTGTGTCACGGCAACGCGCCCGAAGTGCATTACGTCAAGGCTGCGCAGGACGCGGTGGACGAAGCGCGGGCCTCCGGCGGCACCGCCTTCCTGATGCAGGCGACCACCATGGAGGAGTTGCGGGGCGTGTGTCAGGCGGGCGAGGTAATGCCGCAGAAGAGCACGTACTTCTATCCCAAGCTCGCCAGCGGGCTGGTTATCAACCCGCTGGTCGAATGATCCGCACGCACTGCGGGTTCGCGGGCCGCAACCGCGGTTACACGGCGGCGACGGCCGGGCTGGGCTCTTCAGCGCCCTGACCGCCCAGCAGCTCGACCAAGCGGTCAAGTCCGACCTGGAACAGGCTCTGGCCCCAGTCCCGGTCCATGTCGCTCGTGCGGCCGGTGCATCGCTCGAGAATCGGCTCACTGCCCGGCACGAACGTCTCGCTGCGCAACTCGAATTCGTCCACGCCGGCGAAGCGGAAGAGGACCAGGAAGTAGGCATTCTCCGCCAGCTCGAGTTTGAACGATCGGCGGCCGGGCTCGTTCAGCGGCATCGAGACTCTGAACCCGTTGTCACCCAGAAACGCGGAAAGTTCGTCGAAGACCGGCACGACCGAACCGTCCAGAGCGTCTTCGAACTGTTGTGCACACCTGGACTGCACCTTGTGCAGTTTCTTCAAGAAGCTGTCTTTCCAGCTATCCACGACTCGTTCTCCATTGCAGGCGGGGTTCCGCGGACCGCTCGGACACTCTCCGGACGCGGGTTCTCCGCGAGCAAGTACCCTCGGCCCGTAGGGGAGTGTACAAAACGTTCTCCGCCCCGGCGCGCCTTGATACCGCCTCGCTTACCCGCCTTCGGCGCGGCCTGATAATCAGCGTGGTGTCGTAAGAAACATCCGCGGAGGTTCCACTCGGGGGGCGGACGTCACGAGTCGATTCAATGCCGTTCCCCTTCTTCAACAGCCCCGAAATACGCTAAGCTACCAGGTGTACCGCAGTGAACGAGGTTGCCCTATGCCACGCCTCACGAAGATCTACACTCGCACCGGCGACGACGGCAGCACCGGGCTGGGAACCGGTCAGCGGGTTCCCAAGACCTCTACGCGGATCGCCGCCTACGGAACCGTTGACGAGTTGAATTCCCAGCTCGGCGTCGTCCTGGCGGCGGACCCCGCTCCGGAACTGGTCGCCCCTCTGCGGCAGATCCAGAACGAGCTGCTGCACGCCGGGGCGCAACTGTGCATACCCGAGTCGGCCAACGCCGCCGCGCCCGGTCCGAAGATCGAGGCGCGGCACGTCGCCGAGTTGGAACGGCTGATCGACAGCTTCAATCAGAAGTTGGAGCCGCTGCGGAATTTCGTGCTGCCCGGCGGGCACCTTGCCGCCGCACACTTGCACGTTGCCCGCACGGTCTGCCGGCGTGCCGAGCGGATCGCGGTGCAACTGGCGCAGCAGGAGCCGATCGGCGAGCACCTGGTTCCGTATCTCAACCGGCTCTCGGATCTGCTGTTTGTGATGGCCCGCTACCAGAACAAGGCATCCGGCGTCGACGAGCCGTTGTGGGACAGCCGGGCCCCGTAGCGGCCGGGCCCCGTACCGGCCGTAGAATGCAAGAAAACACCCCCGCGCAACGACGACCGGTACGGGGCCCGGCCGCTACATGACTCTTGCACCGGAGAAGCCAGGCGGCTCCGAAGCGACACATCGAGGGACTGAAGTACCGAACGAGTGCCAGCGGTGACATCTGATCGCGTGGGTCAGCTCACTATCCGGTTCAGAAGCGCGCCGACGATCATTCCGAAGGTCGTGTAGCGGACCAGCAGAATCGTGATGGCGATCAGGCCGATGAGCTGCGTGCTGGCGAACAGCGCCAGTGCGTTGCGCCGGTTCAGCCGCAGATACCGGCGCAGCGCCGTCCATAGGAACAGCCACCACCATGCCAAGCTGAAGTACAGCATTACCCCCAGAAGGAAAGCGTTGAGGGCTACGGTCCACCCGTACCACCAAGCGCCACTGGACGAGCGCGTGCCAATCCAGAGTGCGACCAGGTCAGGATAGACCATCAGCCATGGCCGTGGCGCGGTGCCCATGCGCGCCATCGACGTCAGCGGCCAGAGGAAGTTGACGACCACGACCAGCGCCGCGGCAATCAGGAACGCACAGCCAATCCACACGAGTCCCGTGGTGCCGTACGCGAAGCACCGCAACAGTTGCTCGCGCCGGATGCGAAAACGCGCCAGCGTCGGAACAAAGAGGGGCAGGCCGATGATGGTTACAGCCGGCATG
>SDBT01005088.1_pt1 | contig 22170 bp, 44 predicted proteins | sample 2277101 | NCBI WGS metagenome assembly SDBT01 (sample SAMN10404973, study PRJNA504765) | marine sediment metagenome | isolation source: marine sediment core GS10_PC15, 103 cmbsf | place: Arctic Ocean: Southern Knipovich Ridge | collected 2010 | reverse complement strand
CTTACACACATCAAACCAGATCATAAAGCATGACCTTGACACCGGCAGGATCGCCATAAGTCTTAAAACCTGAGACCCGACAGATCCGCTTGTCATTGTCGAATAGAATTCCCTCGCACACATCCTTGATCTGTTTCACGATGTTGTCCAGGTCAGGTGTCACCTCGGGATATACCAGCCCCTTTGCAATTCCCTCCCGCTTTGCCTTTGAGAATCTCTTAGGGATCGGGAAGAAAGCCCCCACACTTAACCCCATAGCGTTCGACCGCTTCTTCCATTTAACCGCCAAGGCCGCCTCGACAACATACGCTGCAATCCGATCCTCCCTCCCCCTTTGTTTTGCGTGCTTGTAAACCCGGGCAATATACCGCCCGTTCTTCAAGACGGCTGTCGCTCTCCCTCGCATCTGTCCGGTGGGCGTCAGGGGGATTGTGAAGGAAATGGCTTTAAGTAGCATCTCTCCCGACCCTGCTTTTTTAAGATTCGGTTGGGCTTTCTGTTCCATCGGTAGCCTCCTTGTGTTGATTCTGGTCTTTATGTAGCGTGGTGGCTGAAGTAATTTCCTCATATGCTGCAATCAGACCCTCCCCCCCTGCTTTTTCTCTTTCGGCTAAATCCGCTTTTAATGATTCAGGTATCGCCAAGCCTAAAGCCTCAGCCTGTTCAATAGCGGCTCTGATCTCCTTGCAAGCTTCAAGCGTTTCCGCGCCTAAAGCCTCAGCCAGTTTAATAACCCCCAAAGCCGCTTTGATCAGCGGTACGGAACAAAGGTCTTTTACGGTGATTTCTATATAGATATTTTTAGATAGAGCTGCCATTTTCCTCCTCCCCCCCCTTGTTTTTTTTAAGCAACTCGCCTATCTCTTTGCCCAGCTTGGCCAGCCCTTCTTCCTCTGTGGTAGCCCCTGGAATAGCGTTCTCGGCTTGAATCTCTTCCAAACGTTTCAATATAGGTCTTTCAAGTTTAGGCTCAAGGCCATCCCCGCTGATTTTAACACTGGCATGTTTGAGGGTAGGCGAACCTCCCGCAAAGTGTATCGGAGCGCAGTCTGGGGCTGTGCAAAAACCATTGTTCTGTATCGCCCAACATATAGGGTTGGAAAAATTGTCGAGCTTCCTCCACGGACACCTTTCAATCAATTCTTTTGTTATAATTTCATCAAGTGATTTATAATCAGTCATCTTTACCCTCCTTTTTTTTAGGTGGTTTGCAAATCACAATATCCCCATCATGGAGCAAACCGACAGCATGGTTCATATATTTACAATTATATGCCGTATCTGGTTCAACGCCGAGCTTTAACGACCAATCTTTTACACGCTCATCAAAATAAACCTCATAAATATTATCCGAATCAAAGAACCACCCATTTGGCAGGACGCCCAGAGAGTCGTCAGTGGTCAGGTTGCCGTCAAGAGATACAAAATCCCCTGACAAGATCTCGGTTCCGTTTTTATCTATAAGGCCTGTTTTCTTTTCATCGGTCATTCTTCACCTTCCTTGTCTGGCTTAACCAGCATTACTTGCGTTCGGGCTGCTAAAACCATCTGATAAACGATTATTTTTTCATAAATACCTATCATTTCACCTTTTTTATTAAAATCCCCGACCATTGAATAACAATTTGAAAGCCCCCCTGTCCCATGTTTTTTAGCAACGGAGTTTAGGAGCTTAACCGCATCGTGTATCTTTCGGAAATCAGCAGCATTAAGGTAAATTTCCTTTTCCGGCTTAATCATCTCCGGTTCCCCCTTCTTGATAGTCTCGCCATTCGGTTTCTTGTCTTGCGCTTTGCCGGGTCGATTTTCATCGGTTCGGTCATGCGTCACCTCCTTATTAGTTAAAAGCACACACCCCAGCCATTTCAATCTCCGTACGATACGCACATGTTAAATCAGGATTACCAAATCGTTCTGCCAATTCATCATAATCTTTTTCATAGGCTTTCCCAGCTTTGATTTGTTCGGCTATTAATTTCATGCAAGCTTTGTGCATTTCCATGGGAAAGGGATCGGGCGCTCGTGGAGATAACGGACCCTGGATACAGAGCAAGTTGCGATGTTTGATATACTTATCAACGATAGTTACCCCAACATAAAAATCAAAGCCTGCGATTATAGCTTCGGCTTTACCTCCATCTATAAAGTAATAATCTATTTCTGGATTTTCCATATTTACCTCCGATTTCCCCGTTTTGACAGCTTGGCCATTTGTTTCCTTGCTTTGCGCTTTACCGGGTCGATTTTCTTTCGAGAACTGCCGGAGCCTCCCGACCCGTAGCGTATTGTCGCCAGTCTGCCGGTCGTTACGGCCGCCATTAGCTTGGCGAAAACGTCTGGACTCGGGTCTTTATTAACCGGTCCTTGCTTGAGGTCCTGGTCTTGTTTCATACCCCCCCCTATCTTTTATTTTATTCACGTTATAAGCCTTTATCGCAGCACCATTTCAATTCCCTTCGGCGGCGGGTATAGCTCCGGATGTTCATCGTCATAATCTTCAGGCTCAACGCATCGAACATTTAATGGTAATTCCGTAAGTTTTTCAAGCGACTCTTTTACAATCGCCCTGTCTGCATCGCTATAATCAGAACGATGTTCATCAAAATGCTTTAAACACCATTCGGCAGAATCAAAGTTCTCATCTGCCCATACAATGTGACCGGGGCCATAATCCAACGGTGACTCATCACCAGCTAATGCCGCAAGCGCTTTGTCGTAAATATCCGCTACGGGTTTCGGCCACCCCCAATAACAATTCCAACATATTCCCATTCTCAACCCTCCTTCATTCGCTTTTTTGTGGCAGCGTCCATTTCGACCGGACGGCCGATTCTTCGACCCCTTTTAGATTGATTTTTTACAGATATTCGCTCTCACGATATCCAGAGCTTTCTTAGAATATTCCGGGTCGGGATCAAAATACTCCAAGAGATAAATCATTTTTTCTATCAGCGTAAAATTTGCATGTGGTGAAAGGATTTGGTTTTCGATGATTTCAACTTGCCTTTCAATGTTCATTTCTTCCCCTTTGGGTTCCATGTGCTTTTCATCCACCAACCGACATAAACGCCGGCACTATAAGCAATTAGAAAAAAAAGGATTATCTCCCATCTTTCAAATTCCATTTTTCCTCCTTTCATATAAAAAAAAGTTTTTACCTTTACCCCTTTTGAGCGGGGGTGTAACCCCCCCCCGTAGGGGGTGAGTGGTAAACTCTCATATTGTTCAATCATTTCAATACCTTCTGAGTGGCAAAATCGCCTTTACCACTCGACCCGTTGCCACTATCGGCCTTATGTAATGATTTCAATAGCTTATCAGTGGCAAGATTGCCTCTGCCAATTTCGCAGCCTGTTGCCACTCGATTCTGAAAACCGGGCTTTCGTAGCAATAGCCCACGATTCCCTGACCCCGCGATACCTGTCGTAAAGATTTCAGTAACTTGCAAATAATCAATATACATAAAAACCCTTATTCCGGCCGTTCATCCTGACCGAGATTTGATCCATTTCAATCGCCGTATTAATGGCTGTCCTGGCTGTCCTTTCAGCGCACCCGACCGAGTCACATATCGCCTCTATAAACTTAGCCTGCTGATCGACCTCCCCCCCTATATTTAACAGAATTTCTCGAATCTTCTGTGGGTTGCATTTGCTTTCCAGGTCCACAACCTCCAAAGTGAAATGCCCGTTACGCTCGACAATAAGTGGCTTGATCGGCGCCGCGTCACGCACCTTGATAAACTCCAGCTTCCGTAAAAACTTGTGTTCATGCTTCTTGACCGTAAACGCGATCCCACACCCGCACCAATCTACAATTGAAGTTGCCCCCCGGATCCGGTACCGATCCTCCCGGTTTTCACTGGGCTGGCCGAAATGGTGGATCATTACGCTTGACGTATTACAAAAAACGTCAATATCTGTGGTGACATCCAGAACGTTACGCATCTTGACATTGTCGTTTTCGTTGGCGCTGTGAAAATTCGACAGGCAATCGTACATTACAACATCGCATTCGGACAACTTGACCATATCCCTTAATTTGATCTGGTCGCCTACCTTGGTAAGATCCATGCGGTTACCGCGCTTTATCCATACCATCCGGTTGGTCGGCAACTCTAAAATCTCCAACCCTTTGAGCATTAATTCAAGGCGCTTCTGTTCGATTGGTTCTGAGTTTTCAAACTGCAGCATTAAGACTTTCTGTGCCTTCGGTATCTTGAATCCCAGCCAATCCCACCCCATAACGAGGTGTATGGCCAGCTCAAGCCGTAGCATTGATTTTCCCACCCCAGCCTCACCCGCTATCAGCAGCCGCTCACCTTTTGGAAGTACCCCCCTCGATATAACCGGGATATGATTTTCAAATACCATGTCCAGAAGGTCCTCAGCGTATATAAACGGACTTTCAGGCTTCCAGATACGGGCGTTGTCGACCAGCTTTTTGAGATCCAGCTTAGCGTCAGCGCCCCGCTCCTGTATGAAATCGGTTATATCACCCGACGGCTTGATGTCCAGATTGAGAATCTTGATTTCAGCGGGAATATTATTAAAACTCAAGATACCGGCAATCTGCTCCGCGTGGTCCTTCCCAGGCTTGTCGTTATCCGGGACGATATAAACCCGCTTATCTTGCAGCGGATCCAGTATACCGAATTTCTCATGCTGCCCAGCGATTTTACCGGCCCCCATCGGATTGGTGGTCGCTACAAGGCCGATCTTTTTTAATGAGAGACAGTCTTTTTCGCCCTCCACAATAAAGACATATTCGCTTTTCACCACTTCTGGCAGTTGGAACAGGTGAAGCGCAACGCCTTTCAGATCCCATATCCATTCTGTCCTCTTGCCTGGCCGGCGCTGTTTAAAGGTTTTTGGTTTAAAGCGGCATACTTGGTGCTGAAAAATACCATCTGCATCGGCGTAATCGTATGTCGCTACAATCTCGCTCTTGCTGCTTTTGGGATTAAGTGGTACCGGGTTGCTGTCAAGCGGCCGCCCAAGCGCCGCCTTTGCCTCTGGGAAGGTCATACCTTCCAGGTCCCTCAATAGCTGTATATCGTCGCCCCATTTCCCGCACCCACGACACCAATATTTTCCCTCACCAGGCCAGACCACAAAGCGGTCAGTCCCTTCCCGACAGAACGGGCAGGGTCCAACCCGGCTTTTGCCAGATTTCTTTAGGAAAATACCTTTCGACTCTAACAGCTCAATTATTTCCATTATCTAAACCCGTTGATAAACTTTCGCATTTCCTCGGATGACTCCAATTTACCAGTCATCAAAAGCATCATTCCCAAAGATATTCCTTGGTGTCGACTGGTTTCTGGGTGATTGCGGAGATCAGACACTATTGAAGCATAGGCTAACTGCGTATCGCCAGCGTCAATATATGCTATCGCTCTTTTTTTACACCATTCTAAATGTTTTTGACGGGTTAGTATTTCCCGCCCTGCCTTATCCTTTGCCCTTTCTTTATCCAGCATCGCCTTCCTTTCCGAAACATCGCCGATAAAACGGTCGTGAAGAATTTTAACGGCATCGGTTTCTTTCTTTTAGTTTCCTTTTTAATACATTGCAGTATGGTCAATAAACGGTCGATCTCCCTACAGGTCTTTGAATCATAGAGATATTTTGTCCGTCGTTCCAATCGCCCAACCTTCCAAATTAGATATTTTCTGATCAGCCAATTCATTTTACACCTCCTGGCGGTTTACATGCGGTGCATTTATCCGGTTGCTCTTTTTGCAACCGATTACACATCGTATCGTTTTCAATGTGCAGGTTTTCGTTTTCGCTTTCCAGCTCCTCGATGCGGTCGGCGACATCGATAAAAAAAGGCCCCCTGAAGAGGTGGGCATAATTCCGATAATTCCGTAATTGGTCAACCATTTTCATTTTTATTCTCCTCCTTGAAAAACCCCACGGCACACCACCTTTCTGAGCAAGTTATTGTTTTCCGTTCTGTAGAGGTAATCTGATCGTCTGAGTCTTTTCGCCGGATTCAACCTTGTCGGCGAACTCTTTTTTGAAACTTAATGCTGGCATGGTGTTTCTTATTTTTTCCTCCCCGTAGCCGGGGCGGTCTGCCCCGGCTACGGGCTATGGGTTAGGGGGAGCTTATCTGCCGCCGCCATTTACACTTTGGCCGCTTTGCATTGCCTGGGCTTGCTTTCTTAAATAACCGAGCGTTTGCGTGATGGTTTTTTCCTCAAGCATCGGCTTGTCAACCAGGTTGTCACGCATCCAGATTCTTTGAACCATTTCGTCTTTCATCATTTTGCACAACTCTTTAAACGGGTGCGAACTGAAAAGGTCGGGCCGTATGTTCGGGAATTCCGCTGCGTATCCCTCATCTGATGCCCCGTCTTGCGACTTATCGTCTTTAGACGCCTTACTACCTGTCTTTTTAGGGGCACTCTTAGGCGTGCTCTTGCTTGTCTTCTTGGGTATCGGTTTGTGGGGCGGGTCTTCTGCATGGAACTCGGCGTTCCTGTCGGGTTCTTTAGCATCCGGTACCTGGGTCCCTTTCGGCGTTTCGCCCTTAACTCCGAGGGTAGCCGTTTTCTGAGGCGTCTCGCCTCCCATGTGGCCCTTGCGGCCATCAGGTTCGTTGGCAGCACCGGCCATTGGGTCGATTTTCTCTTTTTCAGCAACCTTTTTATTTTCAGGAGTATTTTCAGGCTCCCTGATCTTCGGGAAAAGTTCATTTGCCGTTATCCGGCCTTCGTTTAGCGCCGTTGCCATAGCTCTTAAATCGACGATTTCTTGAGCTGTCCAGTTGTCAGCTATATTGTCAATTTCGGCCTCAATACGGTCAAGAGATATACCGTGGGTCTCGAAGAAGGTTATTACCTTTGCCCGCGCAATCGCCGGAGCTTCAACTTTAACGCTGTCAAGTTCGGCTATTTTGGCAACCTCGATTGCTTGGTCAACCAGCCAGCCCGGTGCCGCCTTTAGAATCGCGTTACGCTGCGCCTTGCTCTGTCCTATCTGAAACGCGATGTCTTCCGCTCTGTCAGGGTCAAACCCGCTGCCCATATTCTGTTTTTTACGTTGCCGAAACAGTCTCGGAACGGTAAACCCGGTTTCCAGATCAACAAAAGTAGCTTTCAGCATAAAGTGGGTTGGTGTTTCGTCTACGCACTCTATCGGCACCGCGCAATTGCCATAATTTCTGGCAACACACATTGCCAAATCAATTGACGCGCCCTGTACCGGCGATTTTTTCCCGGTCTCTCGGTTTTTGACCATCCATCTGTAATAAAATCCGGCTCCAGCCAGCTTTGCCTCAAACATCACGTTAGCAGTAACCAGCGTAATGGACCGGGGTTTCTGGACAGCTATCGCCGTGATATACTCAGTTTTAATCTGTTGCAGGGTACGGCCCGGCATTGGTACAAGTGGGCCTGGTTCACCCGTAAACGGTTTGATTTTGTCTAACGTTTCCTGATCTAAAACCTTTGCTTTTTCCATAGTTTAAAACTCCTTTCTGTTAATTGTTATTTGTTTCCTTTCTTAAAGCGAGAGGGCCGGATTCGAATGCGCACGGAGTCTCACTACCGAGAGCTTCTTCGCTCTTTTCGATAACTCCCCCACATGGAGTGCGGCTACCAACGGCGAGTCAGACTTTACTTAGTAACTCACCATTTCCGCCACCTCTCGCGTGGTGTTATTTCCTTGTGGGGATCATTTTTTTGACCCCGTTTTTATAGGACTGTACCCATCTAAACGAATTCGAAAAGACAATCGCTGTTCCTTTGTTGATTCCCCCGCCACAGACCCAGGCAACAGGTTCACCGCGTAAAGAATTTATTTGGTTTACAGGAAACATCTCGACCGATTCATCAAAAGCCCCCGGCCATAATTTCTTCAAAGCCCGCTTAATATCCGGGCAGTCCTCGCAGTCCTTACCGGCTTCTATGATCATTTCCGTTGTCGGTGGATCTGGTGTTTTTGGCATTGGTTTCTCCCTTGGTCTGAAGTTTGGGCGGCCTTTGGTACAGTAACAGGGAAAACACGGTTTGCTGTAGCCACCTAACTCATAGTCAACGCATTTTTCACATTCTCTTTTCATCTCTCCCTCTTATTCGCTCGGATAAACTTCACACATTTCAAGCAGCCTCAAAATCAAGTCCTTTGCGGTTTCGGTGGGCTGCCTATTTTTATCTTCTGGCTTTACAAACGGGATAAGCCCTGCCTTTTCCAGCGTCTCACGCTCTACGTGGAGCGTCTTCATGGTGGCATTCTGAAGCTGAGGGTTTCCCTTGTTATCAATCACTGCAATTCCGAGTCTTAGCGCCCATATTTCTGGATTACCATCAATTCCTATGGGTATTTCTGGAAACTCATAGGTTTTCCCGGTGTCGTCTGTCGTTATTCGAACTATGCTCTTTATCATTTTTCCCCCTTTTCGAGATGTCTGTCTTTGGTTTTTCCATATAGCGCAACAATAGTAAATCGTTCAAATGTTTTACCAATCATACCCACCTCCCAGGTGGAGAATTGCCAGCGTAACGTCAGGTTCTCCAATATCCGCACCACCTCGGGCTGCATACCCACGACCCCGGCAGCACCGGCGGAAACACTCCCTTTGTAAACATATTCTGAACGCTCTTGATAATGCTGAACATGCCCCTGATTCTCTGAGAATTGGTCACGGTTTCCTGGGTCGTATGCTTAGCGCCGGATTTTAGCGGGCTCAGTGAATGATATTCAAAGATAGGCCTTGGTAATTTCAATTCTTTTTCATACAGGTAAGAATAAATAACGGGCGCAAGTTCTTTGTCGGCCTGGCCCCTATTTATTTTTTTTCCGGTCTTAATGTCGCCGATTCTACCGATCTCCCGATAGTCGATATATCCGAGAAGCGGCAATCCCATGCCAATATCTGTCTTTAGAAATTCTTCAGTTGCAAGCGGCTTGACGCCTGGGGCCATCTTGTCGCGGTACAACTTGGTCAGGCTGATTGTATCATTCAGGCCCTCGTTTAAAACCCGGGCCTTGGCAGACACCTCGTCACCGCTTAAATAAACACCATTCCTGAAAGAATGAATGAATCCATCCCTTGCGGCATCGGTTAAATCATCAACCGGCAAGTCGCTACCGGTCAAAACCTTTTGGGCAAAGTTGACCTTGCTGGCTTTATGAACGCCGGTACCACGCGCCATGGCGATCCCAGGCGGGATGATCTCCCCCAGGATATACCGCCGGTAGAATTGTTCTCCGCAGCGCAGGGCAGCGCCTATGCTTGACGGGCTGAATGATCGGATCATGGTTGGCCCTTTCCTCTCAATACGAACAATGTCGTGTTTGCCGGATGAGACCATGGTTCACCGCTCCGACACTCAAGCCACCGCACGCGTCCCATGGAGCGGCACTCCGCGCCAGCCTCAAGAAGCAGGTTTATGAACGACATGGTATTTATGATAATTACAGATGTCTTTCCATGTCCCTGCTCTTCTATTGCCTTTCTAATAATTGCGGTAGGGCCTGCACCAAAGGCACCATCAGAGCGACGAAAAGGTGGGTTGACGTAGTTCATTTGCCCCCAGGACCTTGTAACGGCATTGAAGTTTTCGGGTAGTGGGTAGGGGCATGGGTCAAAATCGAAATGGAATTCATCATCCAGGGTGCCGTATAACTCCGGCGGTGTTAACCAATACTTCTTGTCCGCTGTCATAGTTTCTCCTTTAAGCTGTACCGCGTGCGATTCTAATTTTCTGTGTCCGAAATTTCTTTTGTAATTTATAAAAATCATCAACTGAACCCCACCCGGCACAAATTTGACGAGAGGCATCCTCATTTCATCGAGTTCATCTTTAGTTTTACACGCCAATATTCCCTCTAATAATTTGTTAAACATGGTTTCTTTCTCCTTTCAGTGCGTCGATGGCAGCACTTGATAATACCGATATTTCCGATCTGCAATCTTTTTAAACGTTTCTGTGCTATCGAAATGACACGGACTGTCTTTGAAGCGCACGGGAGGGCACAAAACACCCTTACAAAACCGTTCAACTATCGAATCGTTATCAAACTTACACTCATTTGTGATGATATATTCAAAATAGCTGTCACCATATTTATGTTTTTGACCAGCTTGAATTATTTCTACCGTAAACTTATATGTATTTTTCATGGTTTCTCCTCCTTTATAAATCCATTAGGCGTTCAGCAACATGGTCAATCGTATCCAACGCATCGTCTAGAATATCGTGTAATTCTCCGGTAAAATCGTCAAGAACGGGTCCGGTAATGGCAAGCAGTTCATTACCGAACTTAACGAGCTTTTCCCTGTCCGGCCGCGACGCCTCGAAGCACTCCTTCTCCTTCTCATCGGCCACCTTCTTGTCGATTTTGGCCTGTTTTTCGCTCTCAACCTTTTTCTCTTCCAAGATCCGACCGGTTTCCTTTTTCTGTGCTTTGTCCGGAGCCAACCTGTCCGGAGCCGCCTGCTTGCGGTCGGCTTCGGCCTTCAAAAGGGCTTTAAGACCGGCTTTTTCTTCATCGATTGCCTTTTGAGCCTTACGCAGCTTTTCGGCTTCATCCTTTTGTTTCTTGCGGACCGTTTCCAACCGCTCATCTTCAGCTTTCCGGTCAGCCGCTTCTCTGGCAAGGCGGTCTTTCCGTTCCTGATACCATTGAGTTTCGTCTCCAAGAAAGATTTTAAAATCCTTCTCAGTGTACGACCCTGCCTGATTAAACGAAACGACCTTGTCGACCGCCTGAAGAGCCTCTACCCGAGCCTGGGTCGCAACCCTCAACGCCTCTGCTTTCTTAGCCTCGACCCGCTTTTTTTCATCGATCACCTTTTTTTCTTCGGTTTTCAGGTGGTCTTCAATCGGGTCCATCTGGTCAGTCAACACTCCGCAATTTTTATTGTTATCTCTTACGAAGTCCAACGCCTTTTTATTAGCGGCCTTTCGCGTTTTGTCAGCCCGTAGGCGATGCCCCCTCATAACCATTCTGGCCGAGTGTACGGCCTCGAATTGGTCCCTGTCGTAAAGATCGTCAATGGTGAGAGACATATAAATGTCGCTCATCTTGGCGATTTCCGCTTGGTTTATTTCATATACTACTATCTGTTTTTCCTGATTTCCCATCGTTTCTCCTTTCGTTTAGTCTTAGCGGCTGAAACATTAACCATGTTTCTCTTTGCCTTTCATAATTTGCTGATAGCTCACACGATTTAATATGACGAATTGGTTTTTTATGGTACCGACATATCCACCATGTTTCGTGTCCCGACTTGCCTGTGTATCCAGAATGAAACTGTGGTCGCCTAAGAAACGGGCAATCTCCGATGATATGAGTTCTACAATTACCAGACATTTTCATCCGTTTCGCCTTTCGTTTAACTCCGCGACCCAGAACCAGCCGCGATCAAGAAAGTTTGTCACTGTCCTGAACGGCATACTGCTTGTCCGCGTTGAGCAGGATAAACTCGCCGCCACCGATTGGTCAGGCAGTCGTTTTCTTCATAGGATTTTAATGGTAATTTATTCATTCTCCAAATATCCCTCGATCTCCCACTTCTTGGCCCGACAAATTGCGAGAATCAGGTCAACATCGTTCATCTGAGGCTTGCCCTTTTTCCAGACACTTTGTTTTTGTTCAAAACGCCAGAAATAGCATTCGTTTTTATAAGGACAGCCGCCTCCCTTGGCCCATTCGGAAAATCGCTCGGGGTGCGGATGAGAAGCAGCGTCGCGCCTCATTAATTCCAGCGATAGTTCGTCTGGAAGGTCACCGAGAAAGATATTCGAGAGCATTGAGATGCTCGGGAATTTTGGAAATTTTATTTTGGCTCTGTACAGGTTGGCTCCGGACAGGTTGGCTCTGTACAGGTTGGCTCCGGACAGGTCGGCTCCGGACAGGTTGGCTCCGGACAGGTCGGCTCCGGACAGGTTGGCTCCGGACAGGTTGGCTCTGTACAGGATGGCTCCGTACAGGTTGGCTCCGGACAGGTTGGCTCCGTACAGGTCGGCTCCGGACAGGTTGGCTCCGGACAGGTCGGCTCCGTACAGGATGGCTCCGTACAGGTTGGCTCCGGACAGGTTGGCTCCGTACAGGTTGGCTCCGGACTTAACCGCTGCTTCAACGGCCAATTTTAGGGTTTCGGTTTCAAGAGAAAATAAAACTTTGCCGGAAAATCCACATTTGATTTCAAATAATTTTTTCATTCAAACCTCCAATGATTGTTTAATGGTCAAAATATGAAGAAACAACCAAAAACAGCAGAGAAACTACCAATAAGATAATATACAACGGGTTCTCTTATCCCTTTTATCCAATCAAGATACCAACACGCAAAACCTCCAATAAAAAATATAACACCTCCAATAAAAGTAAAAAGTTCCATTTTACCCTCCTTTATCTCTCAAGTGTCGGATTATAAGAACAATCTTTTCCAAGTCTTGAAATATTCAGGGTTATCGCCCGGCCTTACTTTTTTCCAATAGTCGTCACAAACAACATCGCAATCAGACTTGTCGACATCTCCGAACTCTGCCTTTAATTCCGCCTCCGCTTCTTCTTCTGGCCGACACTCGCCAGAACATCCGCACATGGAACATATAAATGTTTTCATTTTTAACCTCATCGTCTATTTTTTCGTGGGGGACATAACGGTGCAATTGTTTTCGGGGTCTGCAGCCAGGACGGCTTGAATCTATCGTTTTCATCTTCAACCTCCCCACCTGTTGAATTATGGTCTACCGGACCGCTTATCACATACCGCCGGCCGGTTTCTTTTTGATGGATTTTTTGGAGATATTCAAGATGATTCGTAACTGACTGAATTGCGCGTTTTACAACCGCGAGCTGGCCTTTTGTCATTTTCACCCTCTTTTTACTTGACAACCTTTTTACCGAATGGTACAAAGGTTTTGTTTCAGTTCATTCTTTCACCCTGCCCCGTACACTCCCTGTGCGGGGCTTTCTTTTTGCCGACTTTTCTTATCTGTATCGCATAACATACCCCCTTTAGAGGCCCCGGGCCGCCGCCGGACCCAGGACCTCTTAGTTTTGGGAAAACATCATTCAGCGCTACTTGCTGTCTCCTAACAGCGGTAAAGGTTATTTGCATGGCGGCTGTCATTCGTTAAACCTCCCTTAGCCGTTTTCCACATTCTGGACAGTATTCGAAACCTGAATTTCTATAGGTTCCGCAGACCTCGCAATCTTTTTTAAAGTCGGCAAAAGTAAATTTCATACTTCCAATCCTCTCCAAGACCTCTTCTAATGTGCAGCAGATGTGGTCGAAAACCTTTACCATTAATTCCGGTTCACCGTCTGATAAAAGCAAGATTGTCTTTTTCTCCTGACCTGCCGCCCATCCCATTTCGATAGAGGCACTACGCCCAAATGGCATTACCCCAACAAAAACATTTGCCCATTGCATAGCGTGAAGATCGGTTAGAAATCCGTTAATTGCTATAGAATGATCAAGGCAGGCCCTATATTTTTCTTTCGTCCAACTTTGCCATTCGGGATCTATCTCAGACCAATGAAAACCCTTATCCCCAGGCTTAGGGTTTTTAAAATCATAAACCCTGTGTCCATGTTGTCGTAGAGACTCTACAACGGCTGGTTGGATCGTATTTCTCCAAGACGATGCTACATATATTTTAGCCATGACTTATCCTCTCTAAAAATCTGTTCAAAAAAATCAAAATCGTTAGCGCTCCTTCTTGGCCATAAACCAGCTTTTCCACAAGCGCGACGCCGGCTTCAGTCAGCGTCAAGACCGGCGGGCCGCATTGATCCAGGACCGCCTTGAGCGTCTGGCCTATGAGGGGATGGCAGGTCATTTATGAGGAAGCGCCATGATTTTATGCAAATAATCAAAGCAATCTTTTTTTGATAGGTGGCCTAAAACATCGTCAATAATAGGAGTGTCGTAGGTTAAATCGTAGTTTTTCCCAGATTCATTAAACTCCACCACACCCAGCTCAAACTTCCCGTCTGGGCCACCATATGTATATGGTCCTTGAACTATGGAAGCGCCGAACCCGTTAGGGAATTTCACCACAACCTGGTGTCCGCCATTTATTGAGCGTGAGAGAAACACATAATCCTTGAAATTGGTAGATGTTAAGTCCATAATTGTTTTGAACCTCCTCTTGGCGGGGTTGCAGGTCATTCCAGTTCCTTATTTGACATTTGACCGATTGCAAATGAAGCCCTCTACTGCCGCCTGTAAACGTTCGGGCGGGGCTTTAATCCAGAAAACAGGGTTTGTGTTGGTAATAACGACGGATAGTCTTTCCGCTGTTGGGTAAGAGGGTCGACGTTTACCTTGAAGAATTAACGTGAAGAATGTCGGAGATATATCAGCCATTTCCGCTATCTGATATTTTCTGATTTTTTTTATCATGATCCATGATTACCCGGCCTTTATTTTAATGTCAACCTTTTTTTTACATATTGTAAAAATAATTATATTATAACAAAATCACTAACCAAATCGGTTAAGACTTTTCGTTTCGTTTTGGTCGCTTACAGTCCGTGTAGGTCATTATCAATGCGTGTTCGATCAGCCGACCGGGTAACTTTGGATGGCTTTTTAAAAAAGAGATCATCCAGCGCGGCAACCTGATTCCGACCCGACCCCGCACGAAGCGCCGGTCTTTGATATATGGACCTGTAGCCCCTTCAGGCCGACCGGCCCCAGGTCGCGGACCTCCCCTGCCAGGTTTAACGGTTTTTTTCTTCATCCGATCACCTCCCGCAGCGTCAAAAGGTACTTGATTCGTTTCAGGATGGTATCGGCCCTATCGAAGCATTCAACGCTTCCATTCTCATCCCCATGCGTTATCTTTCTCCCTGCCGCCGCCTTATATGCTCCGTATTGCTCGATCAACTTGACAATCTCTTTCATGGTTTCCCTCCTTTTAGGTTTCAGGTTAACCGCCCAGCTCTCGGTCATCAGCCTCGTTTGCAACGTCTTTGACATACTCGTAAGCGTGCCTAAAAGTCATACTGTAATACGTTTTTTGAAGGTGATTCGCAGCCGAATTCCGATTTCTATGTCCGTTTTTTTTGACAGTAGCGATCAGAGACCCAGCCGCCATGCGTTTAATTTCGCTCAAGGTGCTGTCAATCTGCATCTTCTCTAATGTTGCTTTTTTCATGGTGTTTCCCCCTTTTAGGTTTAATTAGCATTCAACGATTCGATACCTGCCGTCAACCCTGATAACTTCATATCGTTTTCGATCTATAGCCGGGATTGCTAAAAACAGTTCCCAACAGTCTTGGAGCTTTGCCTTCGTAATCCGGTCCACGATATCCGTCGTATCGCTATCAGGGGCCAAAACGTTTTGCATAGCCGTCCCCGCATCGCAACAGGTTATCAGCTGGCCTGTTCGGGCCATGAAATACCCAACGAATTCATCACTGCTTAAATCATAAGAAAATTCGGTGATTTTCAATAAAACCTTATGGTCTTGGCATATCATCTTTGGCCACGGTCTTTCCCATCCGGTTTGCTGTTCGATCGTTTCCATGCTCACCCCTTTTGAGTTTGTGTTATGTTTTTTTGTTTTCATGGTTAGAATATAATCATTATAGAATCATCTGTCAACCCTTTTTATCAATAAAAATGAAAATAGTTTAAAAAAGATTCGCACCAAAACCAATCCGGCCCGAACCGAGGGACAATCCCAAGGCCGGGCCGGTATCAGAAAGGAGGTGAAAACCCCTCCGTAGAGGGCTACTTTTCGCGGGTCCGCCACAAATCAACCAAAGACCAGATCAGCAAGGCCAGGGCCGCGCAACCCGTGAAACCAATAAATATTCCGACGAAGAAATGACCGCATTGTAAATGCGTCGGGTCCATTGTATTATTTTAATTCTTCCTTGAATCGCCCGACATCAAACTGCGTGCCCGGGCAGGTTTTATAGTGGGCAAAAATGTTATGTCCCCGAACCCTCTGAGGGGGAATGTCAAACACGTTTAACAGGCTCTTGACCAGCCTAAGGCCAAGCTGCCACATTGGCTCAGGCGGTTTCTGGATGTCGAAATTGCCAACGAATAAAATTCCGAGCGATTTAACGTTCATATTGTCCTGTCGAGTATGGGCGCCATATTTATTCATCATCCTGCCGACCAGAATTTCATAACGATCGCCAACTAATTCCAGACCATAATGATATCCGATATCATCCCACCCGAGTTCGTATACATGGTATCGCCGGATGGCGTCCCAGGAGACAGTTCCGCTGTCTTTAGTGAGCGAATGGTGGATGATTATATGCTCGGGTCTCATCGGCTATCTCAACCCCCAGCCCATGGCATCGGCACTTTGAACACCAGCTTTACCGTTCCGATCAAAATAACAGTGGCCAAGATCCACCCGTATTTCCAGAGAAGACCAACCCTGAATGGAAGGTTCCCCCACTTATCAAGCGTGGCTTCCATTTTTATAACGCGCTTTTCTGTGTTCTCGACACTCCCAACCAATTTTCCCAAGTCGAAATCATCTGGTGCTGCCATTTAGTCCTCCATTCGCGTGAATATCATTCTTCCGAAAGCAGTTGATCCATTATCCGCCGGCATAATCTCGATGTGATCCCCCGCCTGCAGGACGAAGAAGAATACAAACGAGTCATGGCTCGACCCGTCACTGTATTGCACCGGCCCAGACAACGCATCCAGCACAACACCGCCCCGAACATGCCTGATATCCGGTCTCTTTCTTGACCTATTTCCGGTTTTCCTAAAGAACCATTCGATTCTACAGGGTCCGGCAGCGAGTTCGTTGGGGATATCGGGAATATACCAGACATGCCCCCGGCCGCTGTCAACGTACTTCGTGTTATACATATACCGCTTTGAAGATCCGGGATAATAGCCGCGCACCACCGCACCGAATCGCTTGTAATTATCAAAATCCTTGGTTACTTTGGTGGCTCCCTCGTTACCGGTAAACTCTGCAGGCCATATAGTGAGCTTTTCGGGGCCAGGGCCAGGATGAGGCCCGGGAGGTTCAGGTGGACGTGGACCGGGCTTAATCTTCTTAGCTCTTGGGTCGCCTTTCCAAGTTTTCCCCGTAGAGTAGCCAGATGAAACAAAGTGTTCAAACGGTCTGTCTTTAAAATGTGGCGATGCTGCTACACCCGGATTAGCTTCAAGGTATGCTTTCTCATCAAACCAATCAGGCGGTATTTTAATCCATTTCGACCATGTCATTTCTTACTCCTTCCGGTATCTTCAAGTCCCTCTCTCTATGCCCCTCCCAAGCCTTATGCCCGAGCAGGCTAACCATTTTATGTGCGGTCGGATGAGCGTATTTCCGATGTTGCTCACGCTCTGCGATCTGGAAAAGAACCAAGTCCCAGTAATCCTTGCCCCGCCCTCCCGGGTCATAAATATAGCCGAAGTCATGCACACCACCAGCTTCAAAAAGCGTTCCGGTAGGTGAAAGGAGCGGCCAAAAAATTCGAGGGATTGAGGTCTCGAACTCAAAACCCACGTGAATTTCAAGGACAGTTCCATCGTCAAGAATGACCCGATAGGTCTTAGTCACTACCCACCTGGCCGGACTCCACCAGTTTTGCTTCTCGGCTTTCTTGACCTCTATTTTGATAGGTTTCATGCTCATCCCCTCACGCTCAATCAAAACGGAAGAATTGATGCCTCACCGCTAATCTCAAAGGTCTGACATGATACTTCCTTTCCGGCGTTTTCTTGACAGCTTTTAAGTTGGATTTTCTGTGGACCACCAAGACAACCCACCAACCAGAAAAGCCCTATTAAAATTAAAATCACTACTGCCAAGCTTTGAATCCTTCTGAGTTTAATATCAATCATTTCGCCCCTCCATTTCCTTCCATACCTGATAATTATTAACTACAGCCGCACCGGTTACAATTATAGATCCTGGCCATAACCATTTTCGGGCTCCAGCCCATATATGGCCGATCCCCCATTTAATTACAAAGCCCGTAGCTTTGACCAAAATGAGCGATTTCCGGGTTTTCACCCGTCCAGAAGTTAAGTTCCTTCGCTCCAGCATCAAAGCCCTTCTTTGTAGTATAAAGATCCAAGCCGTCAGTTATACCCATCGCGATAAGGGACGCCGTATCTGTTTTGGTATATGGCTTTGCGTTTTCGATGCGTTCCCGGAAACCGGTGCAGCCCAAGAACATCAAAAGAACTGCACCGATTATCAAGCCTATACCCCAAAACAGAAGGCCTCTTTTGAATTTAGTCATCATCTGGAATCTTTAACCCCGCATCATCTTCGTTTTCTACTTTCAGTGCTTTCAATTCGGCCCGAATCTTCTTTAGTTCAACACCAAGCAAATTGACCAGTTTGCTTAATCTGATTGCCTCGACTTCAAATGCAGCGGCCCGCTGAACCTCAAGCCCGTACCGTGCCTTCCAGTCAAGCAGGTTGGTAAGCGTTCTGTCGAGCCGTTGTGCCTGCGTAAGCTGCTTAGGTTGCTCCTGGGCCCAGCCAGGTGAATTTTTCATAAACCAAGAGAATCCGGTTAACAAAAACGCTACGAGTAAAACAGTAATAATTCTTCTCATTTTGAATCTCCTTTTTAATGGTTTATAAATCAATTTACTATTCCCCCTGAAATAATCACTCCTGTTAATGTTGCCGCCGGTAATATTTCAATCTCAACGATGTCATTATAGTCAAAAGATGAATCAATCTCTGCCCATGCTGCCGAGCCTCCCGGACCGTCAAGGATATGAATTCCGGTGGCTGCAGGTTCGGTGACTTGTTTGCTGCTAAGTACTGACAGTGTATATTCTACATTAGTAGAATTTACAAAATATATAATTCCTGTACCACCTAACATTAAGTTACTGTATTCAGTATTACTTCCAGCTGTCATAATGACTGCTTCAGTCCACAGAACTCCATCTATACCAGCCGTAAGTCTCCACGTTGGGGTTGTTCCACTGAATAAAACTAATTCAGCAATCCGTTTGTTCAAACTTCCTACAACTAAAACAAGTTCATCGGCAGTACCCGCTGATTTATTACCTCCACTACTCTTGATAGCATGGAATCCGGTTGGTGTTGCTCCATCAAAAGTGTCATATCCAATAGCCCCACTGTTTGCACAATTTCCAGTTAAAATCAACTCCCCCCCCAACGCTTCCCCAGTCCCCACAACTCCCGCAATCCCTCTCGCTCGGTAACCACTGGAATCCGTCAAAATTACTTCCCAGTTGCCAGTTCCATAGGCCGAGAAATCTAACCCGTCCCAGGCAAGCCAAGAATCATTTGCTGCAAAGGACGATCTGGAGTCAGCAGGCGTTAAACTTGTGCCATGGTAGCCTACACCCCACACCTGTCCCGCAATCAGCAGCAAGCCCAGGGTGAGAAATGTTATTAGTTTTTTCATAAAATCCCCTTATTCCGAAGTCACTTCGATTTCACTCACAGAAGCGTCAGCAGCGATCGTTGCATTTTTCCTGGCCTGTTGCCGCTCCCACTGAAACAGTAATTTCTTAACCTGCTCGACAATCATTTTTTTCACAAAACATTTTTTCACCGTGAGACCAGTACAGCTAAAATTCCCCTGGTACATATACTCGGCCTGGACCATTGTAGTAAGCCTTTCTACATATTGCGAAGGAACAGTTATGGTCACGGTCACATCGGCTGCGGTTGCTGTGCCGAAGGTGAATAAAATGCCTACTATTGCTAAAATCATTGTTAGTTTTTTCATAGTGTATCTCCTTAATTCAAATGAATCGCACAAAGGGCCAATCCCGCACCCCCAATCGCTTCCAACACATGACCAACTTCCTGGAAATGCTTATCGGTAGCGAATGGACTGGTGGGAAATGCTTCCGAAATAGCAATACCTGCCGCATCGTCAGCATCAGCAGTCACTGTCATTCGAGCAAAATGACCCCGAGTGGTAGCAGCCTGAAATAGCACATACGCTTTCCCACCGAACACGACCCAACAGGCCACACCGTCTGCCACCTGATTTCCATCATCCCCACCGTAGACTATTCCTATTGGATCTGCACGACCCACCGGCAAAAGTTCAAATGAATCATTAACTGATGGACCAGCTCCCGCAACCGTACCTTTTACAGATGTCGTTCCGGTTTTATTAATCAGAGACATTGCTATTCCGCCATCCTCTGTAACCATGACCTTGCTATTTAGAAATAATCGTTTAGACATAATTACTCCTTATTCAGCATCCCAAGTATCAAAACCCTTGGCGATACAGGTTGCTTCGATCTCACCTTGAGCCGTGAAAGATCCACCACCGTTTTTAGTTATCAGGATGTCAGTTTCAGCATCTGTTAATGTACCACCATAACCTGCATCAGCGGAAGCGTGATGGTTGACATTCGTGTTTTGGGCTACTGCCTGATTAGAGGCGATGGCTTCTTCTGTGCCACCGTCGTTTAATTCTGCGTCCCAGGTATCCCCCCCAGCTAATGCAGTTTTTACATGAAGTTGACAACCTTGAATCACCCATCCAGTAGGGATGTTCAGTTGAATGGTATCCGTTGTCGCTGCTGGGAGAGTGCCGGTTGAGGCTGAATATATCTTTGTGATATATCCACCATGAGCATCGTCTGCTGAACTCATTTGGAAATCAGTTACGACATCAAGTTTTGCATCAGGTGAGGTAGTGCCGATGCCTACATTTCCATTCGCAAAATTATAGCCAAGTGCTTGAGTGTTATCAAATTGCCATACGGCACTTGTTGGTGTTGCATTTGGGATTAAGGTCAAAGATAATGTTTCTGAAACATCCTCAGCATCGCTATCAGCATCGCCCAATATTGAGAATGTTGGGGTGACTTCGTCTATACTTTCTCCTATAGTCATATCACCATCCTGGTCAATCGTCATACGGAGGTCATTCGTCAATGTGCCATCATCGGTCGTATAAAACTCTATTTTAGTACCTGACCCTGTAGCATCCCACAACTCCGTAGCGACACCACGAATCTTAGCCCCTGGCTCAAAACGAGCGCCGTCTTCGTCTGCACCTGCAAAGACGAGATCTCCAAGGACGGAGTCAGCCCCAGGATATGCTAGTGTCCCTTGAGTATCACTCTGGCTTTTTGCTAGAGCCAGTATAAATCCCATAGTGTCATCCGCTTGGTAGTGGGTAAAGGCCGCCACACGGCGTGCATCCACATTGGTAGCCACACGGAAACCCGATGTAGCCCCCTGATAGCTTGTAGCTTCTTCGCCGATAAGCATACCCTTCCCGTCAGGCACACTAATGCCACCATCTAAATTAGCAACTCCGTCAACGCTCAGAGCATTGGTAACATCCATATCGCCATAAATATTGACGGTAATCTCCAGATTATAACTAGTGAAAGCCGTTCCCGTGGTCGAGTAAGCCACAATGCTTCCACCTCTCGATGCAGATAATGTCGCCGTTGTGGTAGACCCAACCGCCAGAACATAATAGTTTGTGGCAGCGGAAAGACCGCCGCACAATACACCTGTACCGACAGCTACTTGCACAACATCATCTATGGCCAGACCATGAGCGGCAACGGTTTTTAACTCTACACCACTGTTATCCTGACATACGGAAGCGTTTGTCTCGATTGTCCGAGAGGCTTCGGTCCACCGTTGAGCTTCTACTCCGCCTGCGACCATTGAGGGGGCGTCGGTGGCGGCATGGCCAAGACCGCTGTTTAAGTCACCACTGAATGAATATACTGGATTCGTAGCGGATGCTATCTCGGCGTATAATGTATATGGCTCTCCGGTTACATTGCCAGTCATTCCAGACGCAGTAAACCCAACTATATATCCACCATCAACAGCGACATTAAAAGTGCTAGATGAGCTTGCATACAACCCCATATCCACCGACCCTATCGCCAGCGTCGGCGTCACCGGATCATTACTCTGCGGCAATATCAACGATTCAGCCGAACCGTCCCACCAGAAAGCGGTTTGAAGTGTGCCAGCCGTACCCAGCGCCCCCATGGCCTGGAAATACAAATCCGCGACTTCCGCGCCTGTACCGGTGGCAGAGGCATTACCATAAATTCTCCACGTTACATCAGGATCAGTTTGGTCGGAGTCTGTGCCACTTATTGAAGGGGCTGAAGTGGGTGTGGTTGATAAAGAAGTGGCTGAAGCAACCCCTAAAACAGGCGTAACAAGAGTCGGACTTGTAGCTCTAACAGGTGCATCTGTTCCGG
>SDBT01005087.1_pt1 | contig 22175 bp, 19 predicted proteins | sample 2277101 | NCBI WGS metagenome assembly SDBT01 (sample SAMN10404973, study PRJNA504765) | marine sediment metagenome | isolation source: marine sediment core GS10_PC15, 103 cmbsf | place: Arctic Ocean: Southern Knipovich Ridge | collected 2010 | reverse complement strand
CTTCCCTACGCTGAGCCTACTCCGCCGAAGTCGCTACGAAGGCCGGGAGCTTTGGCAGGCAGGCGTCGGCCCCTACGTTTACGCATTGTTTGGGTTAATTTGTAATTCTAATTTTTGATCTTTAATTTTTTATATTGTGAGGTAGGAGATGGAAGGAAAAGAGTTTTAATATTACTTATTGCTGCTCCCATTAGTAACTATTATTTCCCCGGTATCCCCGTTGACCTCCACTTGCGCGCCGGTCTTGATCTTTTCAAAGAGGTCGTCCGAGCTATACTCGACAACGGGAATACCTTTGCCGAACCATACCTCAGCCAAAACCGTACCGGAGACGAGGAGCGAGTCCGCGTTTTGGACAATTACCGCCGCGGGCGCATGCCCGTCGTACATGAGTTGCATGAGGAGCATCCCGGTATAGGTCGAGCCGATAGCCGCCGGAAACACCAGGACAGTACCCTTCAGGTTCTTTTTGAACAGCTCGTGGTGGCGGTCATTAATCTCGCCCCTTTTATGGGGAAGGATATTGGCCGGCTTACTGAAGGCGGCGGTGAAGTTAACCGGCATGCGTGTTACCAATGCTGGCCCACTTGCGCGGCCGCCGTAAACCGCCCGCCCTTTAAGGGTAGTCATGGCATCACCCCGCAGGTCCGGAGACAATCGTCAACGCTCCCGTAATCAGTGCCGGGCAGGTAGTAGTAACATTTGCCGGAAGGAGTAAGCACCTTCTTGCTCTCGCGACGCACCATAAGTCCCGCGAGGGGACAGTGGTCAAGGACCCTGACACCGGCCTCGATTATTTTACGGCAAAGATCAGTCGCAAGAAAGCGCTTTTTGGCCTCGGGAATCATGTAGAAATGGGTCGGCCGGTTCACACGTTTACCCGCGAACCGCTCCGCCAGCTCCACGGTTTCATCATAGGTCATCTGCGGGCAGCCAAACGCAACGATCGCCGCATCATCGGGCCGTTTGGTTCGGAGCGCATCAAGCTCCTTCTGGGTTATGGTGATCGTATCCTCCGGCTCGCCGTCAAATACCGACTTGAGGTCAGGGCTCTCCGGGGTAAGCCCCTCGATGTGGAACAGTGCCACCCCGCCCGCCGCGGCCATGGCGCCACCCATGTTCTTCAGCTCGATCCGGTCAAATCCGTAATGCTCGATCACCGGCACTCGATTCACCGCCTTCTGGCCGATGATATAGCCCAGAGCCGGCGCGTCCATCCGATCAACCTTGAGCTTGACCAGCAACCGGCCCCGGCGGTTCTCGTCAAGCAAGTACCCGAACTCAGGCGTCAGACCCGTGACCGCCGAGCACACATCAATGAGAATCGAATTGCGATTGGTGCGTGAGCCCAGGACAGAGTTTGCGAACTGCACGGCTGACGACTCGGCCCAGGCCAGCTTATCGCCCAGCCCGGGCATATTAGCGTCCTCGTAGCACACGCAGGAATAATTCGGGGTGACTCCCAGAGCGTCCAGGTAACCATCCAGCCTTTTCTGCCCGCTCATTACCAACCGGTTGACCAGGTTGAAGTCACGGCCCGGCCGAGGATTCAAGGTAGTCAGCACCTTGACCTTAACCCCCTCGGCTACAAGCTGTTGAAGTATGTTGTAATAAGCGCGGTAAGAAAAGACGCCAAAGGTACCGGCCAGATGTCCGCTCTTGATCGGGACCAGGCGGGCTGCACCAAACGCCTTGCCGTATTCGACCAGGGTCTTCATGGCCAGCGAAAGCGCCTTGCCCGACTCGCCGCGAAGAACCGCCTCCTGTTCCGGCTCGAGCTTCATTTCATGTTACCTCATCATGGAATGTGGTGATCGAATCCCTCATCTAAGCCGGGCCCTTTCATTATGCATATCATCAATATCTCACAAGGGCACAGGCCTGACCACAGCTCACATCTTGTCTTACCGTAGGATAAATCTATCAAGCAAACGATATGAAGTCAATGAGAATCTCACAATTTAAGATGCGACATCATTCCCCAAGGTGAGGGGGATTTTATTCAGGTCTGACCCAATGACCCTACAATAAACCTCCTCTCCCCACCGGGGAGAGGAATTCAGCCTTCGTAGCCAGCCACATTCGCCGGGCCAACTCCGTCAAAGCAACAGCGAAAGCCGGAGCTAAAGCGGCGGCTAAACTATTGCGAAGTAGGCTGAGGTGAGGGGGATTTTATTCAGGTCTGACCCAATGACCCTACAATAAACCTCCTCTCCCCACCGGGGAGAGGAATGAGGTGAGGGGGTTTTTATTAGAGATTTTTAGTTGCAATTGTTCACCCCCTCCCCTTTATCCCCGATGTCCATCGTGGTCTTCACCAGGGGAGAGGGAATAGAAAAAGAGGTCAGAGTCATTTTTCTTGGCATAGGTAATAATGCTTGATATAGATTAGTTATGCCAAGGCAATACAAAAATGATAAAAAATGACTCTGACCCCTTTTCTCCCTAGACTTAACCCCGAATTTGGAGGCTGTGACGGCCTCAGTTTGACATCCTCCTGTTCCCCTAACGCCACATCTCATTCCAGAAAGCTCGAATCATCCAGCTAATAGAGTGTTCTTTATACCTTCTTCTACTGGGGCTAACCCGGATAATCCTCCCGTCCTCTGAGAACCGCACCTGAGCTGACCAGATAGTCCGTGGATTGTCGGCCGGAAACGCGTAGCGCATATCGTCAAACTCAATGATCCGACCATCCTCACCTTCTACCAGTATCGGACGCAGCATGCCCATAGCAAATGCTTTGTACTCCTGAACTTTAGGATGTTTAGAGGCCTGGATCGCCCATCTATTCAGCTCCTTCGGCAGTCGCCTGGGGTGGAGATCATTATCTCTTAGAAAGCTGATCCTTCCGACAAGAAAGGCATCTTTCGTTTCGGCGACCGCCCGCCAGCCGAAAACAGTACCGATCAGGGGGTAGGCTTCTACCCGGACGGGATTCTCCCCCATTCCTTCCACAACCCTTTCGGTGATCTTAACGGCGCGCGCATGATTACCCGCTCCCACTCCAATGTATCCGGTGGAGAGAACAAGCCCGGCCAGTGCAATCCAAGGGCCCCATCGAACTCCCCCGCGCTTTCGAGCGATTCTACATCCGATGAGCGTGAGGATTAAGATTGAACTATACACCGGATCTATGACGCTGATGAAATCCCAGGCGAAGCGGTGATTGCTGAAAGGAAGAAACAGTTTTGTCCCATAAGCGGTGCAGAGATCCAAAAACGGGTGCGAAAACATAGCTACAAAGGAGCAAAACCAAAAGCTCCAGTAGCTCCTGTCGGGTTTACTTTTCCGCCAGAACAACCAGGCCAGGGGAAAAGGCGCCAATAAAGAGAAGAGAAACGAATGAGAAAGTCCCCGGTGGACGGTCATGAACCCCCATTCTCCCGCGAAGCGCTGTATGATAAAGTCCAGATCCGGCAACAACGCCGAGGCCGCCGCCAGCCAGTTGGCCCCCTTCCCTAACTTGCGGCGGAATCCGACCTCCGATGTCACTACGCCAAGGGCAACCTGGGTTATACTATCCATAATTCAATCCTAATCAAGTCCCTTCAGTTAAGAAGAAAGGAGGGGCTCTAACCCAGATAATGCATTAATGTAGGAGTTCAATTCCTTCGATAGACTCAGGATAAATCATTGAACCCAAAACAGTAATTGTAGGGGTTCGATTCATCGAACCCGACGGGCTTGATGGCCTGCCGAAGGGAAAGACAACCATCCCCATTAAATATTGTTATTACAAAAAACTGAAACTTCATTCTCTATCCTTTACTCAGACGACTGAATATTTCCTCCGCGCGTTTGCGATTCACGATGCCGCACACGCAGGGTTTGGCGATATCTTCGGCCGCTTCTCGTGTTGTGATTTGCCTTTTCCGAATTTTCTTGATCAGATGTTGCACACGAGATGGAGCGATCAACCCGTGACCGCACATAGTAATCAACTCCAGTTCACCCTCCGAGGGCAGAGCCTGGGTGCGCCCGAAAAAGCCCAGGGAGTGCAAGTAGGTATGTTCGCGCAGTCCGGTATGCCGGCAGCACTGGTGAATATCATCAAACAATCCGGAGAGCACAATGGAGATCGGATAACCTTTTTGCTGATTGGTGGCAAGCCATTCACCCTTAATCTCTTTGATCAGTTCAACCACATTTTGCGAATCGGTGTAAATTGCGGTGACTACTGTGGACCTCTGTGCCACTAATCGCATAAGTAAACGCTCGGTAGCCTCGGGCCAGTGCTTATGTAACCACTCCACCAGGCCCTGGGCCGCACCCAGTTTTGGAATCGTGATCTCAATGAAGTTACGGGTGAGCCAATTATGTGGATGGTGCGCGAGCATCTTCAGGGCGAGTTCACTCATAGCCGTTCTGATCCCGCCCTTTTCTTTGTATTTACTGGGGATCATTGCCAGCACGATCAGCTCCCGGCCAGGACGAGAGGGATCAAGACCGCGGCGCTGTGATGTATGGGACATAGCCTATTTATCCTCCCTGACAATTATTCCAGTCAAGCCCAGATTAACCTTGCCGTTGGGGAGACTGAAGATTCCCGGACCGAACAAATCCCGGAGCGGGGATCTCCCATCCTGATAAGCACGAAAAGCTACACTTACATTAAAAACGGTCTCCACCTCGTCCGAGAGCTCATGAATTATTGCCAGCAGTTCCTTCACTGCGGTATCCGGGAGAATGAACTCGACCAGGACCGAGATCATCTTTTCTTGCAGGATCTCAGGCCTGAGCGCGCCGGTCACGGGGTTTTCGATCAACTCCGCCACCGGATTGTCCGGGATCACGGGGAACCCGTACGTTCTGAATTTTTTCACTATTCGTTCTACATCCACCAGGCGTGTGCCCAAAGCGGGGCGCCCCAGCTCGACAAATACCCCCATATAACCCGGACGATAGCGATCCGTGGTATCGTTGGTCTTGATCCCCTCAGTCCCTCGACCCGCAACCCCCGTGGCCTTATGCTCGGCCATTGGGTTACTGAATGTCTCTCGCAAGGTGCGCGGCCACTTCAGGTCTCCGGGCTTGATCGCATCCCCTGGGCAGACTCGGGAGCGGAAGCAAACGCCACATTCCGCACATTCGTCAGGGTCTATCCGGACCCCGTCATTTAGCTGGATAGCGCCCATGGGGCACAGGGGCAGACATTGACCGCAACCTGAGCAAAGAGATTGATCAATGTATCGGTGGGGCTGCGTCTCGGTTGAGGTGGGCAGTTGCAGAGAGTATTTCGGCAGAGCCGCCCCGGCCACAGCCGCGGCCGAGCCTTTAATAAAGTCGCGTCGGTTTAAGGACATAACTTATTGCATCTTCACGGAATCGCCGACAATTTTAAAACCATCAACTTAACCTCGGTCATCTCCTCCATTGCGAATCTCACCCCTTCCCTGCCCAGGCCGGAATCCTTAACCCCCCCATAAGGGGTATGGTCTAATCGAAAGGTGGGATAATCGTTTATTATAACCCCTCCCACATCCAGGTTATTATATGAATAAAAAATTCGATTAATGTCATTAGTGAACACCCCTGCCTGAAGACCGTATACCGATGTATTTACCTCCCGGACGGCATCCTCAAATTCCCTGTAAGGAGCCAGAGTAACTACCGGTCCGAATACCTCCTCGCTGCTTACCTTCATCCTTGGGCTTGTCTCAGATATTACTGTTGGCTCTACCAGGCATCCTTTGCGTCTTCCACCAATCAGGACCTTGGCCCCTTGTGCCTTTGCTTCTTCGATCCACCCCTCCACCCTCTCGGCCGAGGCCCGATCGATCAGGGGCCCTATGGTCGTGTCACTTTCCATCGGGTCTCCCATCTTTAATTTCTTTACATCTCTCAGAAAGAGTTCCCGGAATTTCCTGTATATTTTCTCCTCGACATATATCCTCTGGACGGAGATGCATATTTGCCCGGCATAGGCAAAGGCTCCCAGTGTCAATCGGTGCGAAGCCCACTCAAGGTCCGCATCCGAATGGACTATAGCCCCGGCATCTCCTCCGAGCTCCAGCACTACCCTTTTCTTTCCCGCCTTACTTTTAAGTTGCCATCCCACCTTGGAGCTTCCGGTAAAGCTCAGCATTTTTAATCTATCGTCACCCACTAAACTCTCAGCCACATTCAGTTCACAGGGAATAACATTCAGGGCTCCGGGCACTGCCCCTGCCTCTTCAACGATCTCTCCCAGGATCAAGGAGGTAATCGGGGCCTGGGGCGGAGGTTTTAAGACCATTGTATTACCTGTAGCAATGCAAGGGGCCAACTTATGCGCAACGAGGTTAATGGGAAAATTGAAAGGGGTTATGGCCAGGATGGGCCCTATCGGGAATCTTTTCGTAAACGAGAAATAGCCTTTCCCGGCAGCGGTCAAATCCGTGGGTATAGATTCCCCGTATATCCTCTTTGCCTCCTCCTGAGCAATAGTAAAGGTCTGAATCGCCCGCTCCACTTCCGCCTTAGCATACTGCCAGGGCTTTCCCGCCTCCCGGACGATTGTCTTAGTAAGCTCCTCTTTACGAGCCTGTATCCCCTGAGCAATCCTTGCCAAGACCTCCGCGCGCCGGTATCCGGGCATCATTCTGGTCTCAGAATATGCCCTCTCCGCCTCTGAAATAGCCCTGTCGGCATCCTCCGGCGAGGCCAGATGAACCGAGCCCACCACTTTCCCATTAAATGGATTCTTTATCCTTACCTTACTCTTAGATTCCCCCCACTCCCCTCCCACGAGAAATTTATACTCCTTTGCCATTTATCCCCTCATAAATAAAAATAATTGCTGGGTAAATCCTGATGAACAGTGAAGATTTAATGACTACTAAGTGAAGCGGCTTAAAGACTGAACTTATTAGCGCAAATTTTCAAGCACCTCTCTTGTGTATGCTTCTTCCTTACCCACAAGCTCCTCTACCACCGGGACTGCTTCCTTAAAGCCGGATGGGTCGGAAGATTCGCTTATATCTTTAAAAAGAGAGGCGAGGTGGCTCCAGGTGACGGCGATCTCTGCCATCTTCTCTTTGAGCTTTAAGGGTTTTATCTCGGGTGCGATATCCTCCGCCTCTCCGAGGAAATCGGTGTACATCTTTCTGAAGGCACTGCCTCCTGTCCCCCGCTTCTCTATCACCTGGTAGGTGAAGCGTGCACACCACTTCCAGTCGTTGGCCTGGCCCCAGGAGGACAGATCCTGGGCAAGCTCCCTAAGAGCCCTTATACCCGCAGGAATGGGGAAGTCCTCAATGCCATGGAAGAGATTATAGGCATTTCTTCTAATCGCTTCAATGACGGGTTTTTTGAGGTCTCCCAGAGGTTCTTTATGATCCACCTCACACCAGTTGTTTTTTATGGGAGGAAGGGCACTTGAGTCCCGGGCCTTTGCGAGTGATGAATACGAGACTGTCTGGAGCCCTTCGCGCTCGGTATCGGAAAGGTATACTTCTTCTTTCTCATCATTGTATCCCCACATGGCGATAACATGGCCGTTGAAATGGGTGTTTGAGTGATAATAGTCGAGGTAATAGATATCTGCCCGGAGGAGAACCGGGATATCCCTATCTATCGAGGCCTTTACATCTTCGAGGGCCTTTTTCGGGTCATCCTCATCTTTCCAGCGAAAGGGGATTCCCAGGGCACTGAAGAAGTCTTCTTCCAGTGACCAGCTCCTGGTCATGACAAGGCGGGTCGGGGTCATAGAATCCGCCTTGAGATATACTGCCCCCAGACCCGCACCGAGGCCGAAGCACATCGCTTCCGTGAGATCGTGGCCATTGAAGCGCATTGTGCCACGGATAGCCGTTGATGCGCAGTGCTTGCCCGGAATGTGAACCCAGTTAGAGATGATCTTCTTCATACGAATTAGCGAATTAGGGAATGTTGTTTACTTGTTGCGTTGTTTTATCTAATCACCGCTACTAAATCCGGATATTCAAAGATTACCTTCTTCTTCCCCCCCCCTTTCCCCGGTTATCTCAACCTGATTTGTCAGCTTGCTTTATCTTATCCCAACTTGTGGGCTGAATCAATAATTTATCCCACTAAAATCCAAATTCCAAAGCCCAAAGTTCAAACAAAATCCAAAGTCCAAATTACTAAATAACAGCTACTCGCTGACTAATTCCCCCCTCACCCTTCCCTCTCCCCTCCTTCGAGACGCTTCACTCCTCAGGACATGCGGGGGGGAGAGGGAATTTTTTTTCCCCCTCACCTTTATGCGGTTCTTTTCGTGTAATTCGTGAAATTCGTGGTTCAGATCCCCTTCCCTTTACCCCGATGTCCATCGGGGCAAGTCCCCTCCCATCCCGCGTTAACGCGGGAGAGGGGAGTATTTTGTTCCCCCTCACCTATCCTCTCCCCTCCTTCGAGACGCTTCACTCCTCAGGACATGCGGGGGGGAGAGGGATATAAATGTCAAATTACAAAATCCTCGCCTTCGCAGGCCGACTTAGCCTGAATGGCTACGAAGACTGAGTGCTTCGGCAGAGCAAGGCAAATTTCAAGTCAAATCCAAAACCCAAATGCCAATCCTTCGAGACGCCCCGATGCCCATCGGGGCTCCTCAGGACCTCGGCTTGTTTCGTGTAATTCGTGAAATTCGTGGTTCAAATCCTAATTCAATCATTTGCAATTTGCATTTTACATTTTGCAATTCGCCTTTAGGCGGATCAGGCTTTTTTCGTGTAATTCGTGTATTTCGTGGTTCATTGCGAAGTCGAAGGAATTGAATTGGGGAATGGCAAATCGGGGATGGGGGCGCCTGCGGCGAAGTGCAAAGTACAAAGTTCAAAGGGTAAGACAGGGACAAGCCTTAAACTCTAAGTTAATCTTTAATCACCTTTAAATTCAAATTAGTTTATCTATCTTTCTTTCTTAATGAAACCTTCGATCGTCTCCTTTGCATTTGAATCCATGTCCTGAAAGATTACTCCTAATCCGTATTCAGGTTTAAAACTCTCTTCGTCGATTCTGATAATCTCCCCCTTTACTTCTATATGATGTAGTTGTCCGGGAAGAAAAAATTTAAGCTTAACCAGTGATCCCTCTTTCATAAGCACTTTTGATTTGATCAGCATTCCTCCTATACTAATATCTTCTGACTCTCCGTAGAAACTCTCCGCTCCGGCTTCACCTTCAACCTTCATTCGCACGGTAATTCTGAGATCCTCCCTTTGAGAGACCTCTAAAATTTGTGCCGCCTTGTTCACCAGATCCTCTTGTTTTACTGGTTTAATTAGATAATCCTCACAGCCTGCCCTTCGACACTTCTCAATATCCTCTTTTTCTTCACTAGCTGACACCATTATTATCGGGATTTTTTTTAACTTTTCGTCTTTCGTGACTGACTCGCAGACTTTATCTCCATCCATATCCGGCATCATAAGATCCAGGAACACCAAGTCAGGAACCTCTGAGTGTATTTTCTCTAAAGCCTCCATGCCAGATTTGGCAGTAAGAACCTGGCACCCGGATCTCTTTAAAAAGGTTTTTCCGATCTCCAGAAACACTCTCACATCATCCACCAAGAGAATCTTTTTAGAAGTCATTTTCCCCTCACTTGTTGATGGTTGGGGGGCTTTCGTTTGCCCTGTTCATATAACTTGGTCATTATAACTTTTCCAAAATTGCCAAGCTCCTACTGAACTTGCTAAAATCAATATCAAAAATGCAGATTGGCCGAGCTTCTCACTGCCAACCAGTCATACTCAAGTTGGCAGTGCCTATTTTTTGAAATCGAGCTAAGAGGTCTTCCCGTAACTCTTTTTGACCTGGGCCCGTTGAATCTTTCCCACCGGAGAGAGCGGAAGGGACTGGGCAAACATTATGGACTTGGGCTTCTTGAAGCTCGCCATCTGCCCCTTACACCATTCAATGATCTCTGCTTCAGTAACTTCGGCCCCCTTCTTTAAAACAATTACCGCTCGCACCGCCTCACCCCAATCCTCATCCGGCACTCCAATAACACAAATATCGGCAACCTGAGGATGCTTCTGGATAATCTCCTCCACTTCCAGGGGGAAAACCTTCTCGCCCCCGGTATTGATACATTCACCTTTCCTCTCCACCGTGTAGATCTCTCCATCCTCACCCCGGTAGGCCAGATCCCCGGAGCGGAACCAGCCCTCGGCATCAATAACCTGCCGCGACTTTTCCTCATCCCGGTAATATCCCTTCATCACACTGGCCCCCCGATACCAGAGTTCCCCCACCTCGCCATCCTTTGCATCCTCCCCCTTATCATTTACTATCCTAAGCTCAATCCCGCTCAGCAGCTTTCCCACCGACCGATCCTTGACCTCACTTGCTTCCCCATCCACCTTGATCGTGGCAACCGGGGCCATTTCGGTCTGACCGAATGCATCAAAAATCAGGGCATTGGGAAAGACCCCGAGCATCCTCTTTTTATACTTTCCCAGCAAAAGTGCTGCCCCGGTAAGAGCTATCTTGACCGAGCTCAGGTCGAACCTCTCCATATCCGGATATTCCAGGAACCGCTTCCACATAGCAGGAACCATAAAAACCGAGGTAACCTTCTCATTCTCGATAAGCTCCAGGACTTCCTTGGGGTCAAAGCTCGGACTTCCGGTCAGAACCATCGAGCCCTTTTGCAGGATCCAGAAACCGAGCCACATGGCATAGCTCGCTAAATGGAAGAGTGGAGGCAGAGCAAGCATATTCACAGGTTCCTCATCCTTAGGGGTTCGGAAGTTTAATTTTAGAAGCTTCGATCGCAACTCGGCCGCCCCCTCGATCTTTGTGCTTCCGGAAAGAGCCCGCTTCAAAAGCTTTGGGATAAGGGCAAGCTTTCCCTTGAGGGTATAGGGATAGATACTCAATTCTGAGAATTCACGAAACTCTTCTCCCAGACTGACTTGAATCAACAGGTCATACTTTGAGGGCATACCGGAAAAGGCCTTCATCCGGCCTTCCCGGGTAGTTACTGCAATCGGGGGTATGGAGAAGCCACCACTCGGCTTCAGCTCAAGAACCACTACCTTATCGGCCAGGTCCGGCTCGGAAAAAAGTGATTTCACCGAAGCCAGAGTACCGCTTAAGGCATCGAGGAGTCTCCTTTGAAACTCGTTTTTGGCATATATCTTTAGCTCCATCTCTTCCACCGGCGGAAGGAGGCACATAAGGTAGCTGGAAAGCGCCTCTTGATTGGACTGCATGTTTCTATAGGTCAGCATCACCCCCTTGGGAAAACCAGTGGTTCCCCCGGTATAAATGATTACTGCAATATCATCTAAATCAATCTCGGCCTTAAGGTCCCGGTCGGGATGAGTACTGATGAGCCCTTCGTAGCTGAGGACGCCTTCCGGAAGATCATCCCCTTTGCAGATAAAGCTCTTCACCTTTTTAAGACGAGCTTTAAGTCCCTGAACCATTCCCAATGCATCTGCCTCAAAGATAAGGCAGACGGCATCGCTATTGTCCAGGACATATTCCAGTTCCCTCTCCACATAGTGGTAATTCACGGGGACCGGGATAGCGCCCAGCCCCTGGATAGCCAAGTTGGTCTCTATGAATTCAGGAGAGTTATGAAACAACAGAGCGCATTTGTCCCCCTTCTTAATCCCGAGATCTCTCAGGGCATTGCCCAATCGGTCGATCCTCTGGTTGAGCTCCCTCCAGGTAATCCTCTTCTTCCCGTAAACAATGGCAACCCTATCCCGGGGAAAATACTTGGCCCTGGTCCTGGTGGCATCCTTATATGGAGACCTCTTCATGGCTTTTTCTCCTTTCCTTTATCCCGAACAATCCGTTAATGTAGGAGATTCAATTTATGGTAGTAATCATTTAGTAGCTATCAAAACTCTGTAAGTTGTCTGTTGGGTTAATCGGTTGTGGTTACGAAGCTAGTATCGGGAATCGTAAAACGGTTATGGGTGAAATCAGAAAACCAAGAGTGTAAAGGACTACGCAACCGAGCAACGCCTGTCCTGAGCCCCGATGGCCATCGGGGTCGAAGGAAAATACGAAACGTAATATTTAAGATGTGACACTGATCCCCACTTTGCTCTCTTTTTATGTTCCTGTTTTGAGTTCCTCTTTTACCTTCTCGGCAAGATAGATTTTCATCAGAGATTGGTAGGGAACATCTTTTTGACGGGCAATATTCCTCAATTGCTCGAATAGTCTTTCGGGTAGCCTAATTGAAATGTGTCTGGAAGAAGGACGCAGGTTGGGGAAATATGCTCTTTCTGCTTTTGACCAGTCAATATATTCGGTAGAGTCATGGGTACTCCAAAATTCACGTTCCTCATCCTCGTTTTTAAACTTTGGTATCCCTTTTAATTTTTTCATGGTACACCTTTCTTTCTTTTTTATTCATATTCCGCGCAGAAATAACTCTTATCGTCCCCTTCCGGATAGTGAAAACAATAAAAAGAAAACGACCCTCGTTTGTTACACCCAAAACAGAAATACGCTCTTCTTGGAAAGTTCCTCTTTTTTCTATTTTTGTTACTATTGGCTCGTTAAAGAAGACTTCTTCGCATTCAAGGTGATGGACTTTGCGTTTATTCCAGTTTTTGTCTATATTGCTCTCGTCCCAATCGAAACTTTTATATTCAGGAAAGGTTTTCATCAGTGTATATTTATATTATATACATTGCTTTGAGATCTGTCAAGTCTTTTTTGTCCATTTTCGGACACAGCCTGCAGACAGGATGACCGAGAATGTGTTTATAACGGATTTCGGGAAAAAGACCATGTTGGTTCTAAAACAACTCACGAATAAAAACGGGGATGGTGATTAATAGCAAGTCCAATTGTCAGACTGCGGGCCTGCCTGCCCTGAGCGGAGTCGAAGGGAGCCTATTTTTTCTCATTTGTCAATATGAAAGATTCGACCCCCTACCTCCTTAGTTCAGTTTTCGTAGCTACTTCGGCGGAGTAGGCCGAAGTAGTCTAGCTATAAAGGCTGAAAGCTTCGGCGGAGTAAGGCCAAATGACCGTTGACGACCGGCAAGAGTTTTTACTCGGGAACGGCCTTCAATATACTGGCGATAAACGATTCGTGGTCCCAGCTGTCTTTATGGTCTACGGCACATCCGAGCCGAACCACAACCGTCTTCCTGGACGGGATAATCGTAATATACTGCCCCTCGTAACCCCGCGCCGAGTACAGATCGGCGGGGAGACTGGGCAGCCACCTTTCCTTCTCCCCGGTATTCAGCCAGAACTGAGCCCCGTACGGCTTATCGGGGGGAGCATGCGGGGTGGGCGTGCGGGTATATTCCACCCAGCCTTCGGGAAGGATCCGCTCTCCCTCCCAAGCTCCGTCCTGGAGATATAACAGGCCGAAGCGGGCCCAGTCCCTCGCAGTCGCATACATGTTTGAGGAGCCAAGAAAAGTTCCAGAAGGGTCAGGCTCTATAATGACGCTACGCATACCAATCTTATCGAACAGCTCTCGACGCGGAAAAGCAAGATAGTCAGCGTCCGTACCGCCTACTGCGTGGCGGATAATGCGGGAGATGATATTGGTGGTGCCGCTGGAGTATGACCATTTGCTGCCCGGCTCCGCTTCCAGCGGCTTGTCGATGGCATAAGCCGCCGCGTCATGACTCGCGAAGAGCATGACATTGCAATCCGAGCGCGGATTGGACTCGTATTCTTCTAAAAATTCCAGCCCACTGCTCATCCGAAGCAGATGATCCAGAGTAACGGCCCTCCGGGGGTCGCCCGGCCCGCTCCACTCCGGTACAGGTGCTCGCCCCTCGATAGACAACTTCCCCTGACCAACCAGGATTCCGGTTAGCGCGCTCGTCACGCTCTTCGTCATCGACCATCCAATCAACGCTGTTTCTTGCGAAAAGCCAGGGGCATAGCGCTCAGCGATGATGTGACCGTCATAAACGACAACCACCGCCCTCGTTCGGCGGGGCCTTTCGGGATCGGGCTCGGAGAAGGCCTCGTCCAGTGCCTCGTTAAGGGCCTGCGTATCTATTCCCGGCGGAAGTTCTTCCGTTGATATAAGATCACCCGTAGGCCAGGGCAGCCCCGTCGTCTCCCGGGGCAATCGCTTCCGGTCCACCACAGCCTGCTTCCTGAGTGCATCTTCCGAAGTACCGATAATTAGGGTGCACCCGAGTCCTTCGCGAAAGATGGCACAACGCTTGATCAGTCCCATAATGGAGGCCGTGACTGACTTCCCCTCATAATCCACCTCGGCGCTGATAAAATTTTTCCTTGCGATCGCTAAATCCTCGTTCAGGACCGCCTCGGGATCCCGCATCGACACGAATACGCTGGAACAGAGAATCTTGGCAGTGTAGCCTGTTCCAATCGGCCCATTCTTGCTGGCATAGTAAGCCATGTATCCCAGCAAGAGGGCTATTACAATAACGAGACCCAACAGGACTTTCTTGACGAAAGATTTCATTGCAACCTCCTTTTCGATTGTCCTGGTTAATAGAATATTTCACTTTTCCCATTCTCCTTGCTAACTATTAAAATGTCAATTTATTTATAACCGGAGTTCCCCCAAGATTTTATGTCTTTACGGGCTAATCTATTGAAATAGGGATAGACGGGGTATTACCCGATGAGAAATTGAATAACTGAAAATATCCGAAAAATCACAACCCATAAAATACATAGAAGGAAAAATGCAATAAAAAAGTATTATGTCCCCGAATTATCCCGATAATAATTTTAATGTGCTGGGGTTTTTATCTCCCTACGAAAAAGGAGCGTTTATGAGGAAGGCGATTATTTTGATATTCATAGCTCTTGCTTTTTGGTTCATCGTTGGGAAGAAGGGAGTTGAGAGGAAGCCTAGATTTTATTTAGATAGGGGGCAGGGACGAAGATTTTAGCAAAAATAGAGAATATTTATCTCAAATAATATTCTCCACTTGTTTAATGTCATTAGCTTAATGTGATTTTTGCTATTTAATAAAAATTAATTTATAATACTTCCTCAATCGGAATTGAAAAATCACCATTAATAATCCTTCTACTCTCATCTTTTAATATCAATGCACATTTAACAGAACCCACCAATAAGAGTTGCCCTTTGTCTATGTACTCATAAGAGTTTATAATTAGATAGCTATCACTCTCGTACGAAGCTACCATTTGTTCAGAAGAATCAGGTGGATTATCATAATTCTCGAAATAGAATACGAATACAGATACAAGCTGTTCCCTCTGCATGCTAATAGGTATTTTAAGTCCTTCAGGAGGAATATGTACTTTGATATTATTTGCACTTTGGGTAAATCCTATGGAATCTTTATTATTTTGATTCTGATAGCTTTTTTGCATTGCATCAAAGGCTAATGTGTTAGCAACACCACCTGTGGTACCAGAAGCATCAGGGTCTACGAATTTATAGGTATCTGCCTGACTACCATCAGCATTGACAATCCTAATCGTAGCGTAGAATCCCTTTCTGTCATCTGTGTCTCCACAGGACAAAAAACTTATAAAAAGTAAACCAAAAATAATTATAAATTTTTTTATTTTCATATATACCTCCTTATCATTATTTAAACTCAAGAAAATAAATGCGACTGTAAAAAGGTTTAGTAGCCTTATATCTCAAAATCTTTTCAACTTAAAGCAAATCCCGTCTTCTCACAAAGAATTTTAGGCTAAGAATAAATAGTGCGGGAATGATAAATATTAACGAGGAGGACAACCAATCTTTAATTGAATAGGAATAGTTTCCACCTATCTCAGTGCACGCACAACCATTTGCTGGAGAAGTTACTGTTATAAATGGCGCAATTGTATATTCAATATTTGGGGTAGAGATTCTTCCATTCGTAGGCCTAATACCAGCTGTGTAAGTGGTTACTCTATAAAAAATAGGAAAGTTACCAGGATTTGCATTAACAAAATTTTGAAAAACTGATTTATTAATAGCATAAGTTGCATATCCATCATCTGTTTCAACTTCTAAAGAGCTTTGGTAAAAGTTGGTATTGTTTCTTAGACCAGCATTTCCCTCAAGAAACAATGATCTATCGGTAGCTAGTTGAACATAATAACGGTCATTAAAAGACGTCTCGGCGTCACCAGTCCAGATCTCAAAAGCAAGTGGATTTAAAGCAAAGTCTTTTGGAACTGTATAAAAAACACTTTTAATAATTGCAACATAATTCTCTTGAAAAACTCCATGTCTAGCAAAAGCATCCAATAGCCTGTTTGTATAAACGGGCCATCGATCGTTCTTGCTAGCTACAACGAGGCCATTTAGACCATCTATAAACATATTTTTTAAATTCGCCACAGAATAACTTTTACAGCCCCCCGATCCCGGGAGGTTGGGAGTAATATTTAAGATACCATTTAAAATTGTGCTGTCGGCTACTATCTCAGGGACCGAGCTAAGGACAAAAGCATTACGGTAATCCCATAAAGCGCCGCTGTAAATCATTCCATCACTATGACATTCCGTATCTTCTGGTATGACATTTTCAGAGAAGGAGTTGGTATTATCTACAGTTCTTGGCAAATCTCCATCGTACCTTATGTCCATACCTTCAGCAACGTATTCTCCAATAACAGGATCATTAGTAAAACTAGTAGCATAATAATCGGCTATGCCTTCATCTATTGCCGCACTCATCGCACTTGTACCTATTAGAGCATTGTTCACTACGTGAGTATATTCGTGATAAATAATAGATTCTTCTTTAGCAAGGTCGTTTAATCCTAATGGATCTCCGCACCCTCGGCTTCCGTCTCCAAAATATACATTACGACCACCTGCTCCTGCGTTATTTTCACAAGTTTCATAGTGTACAAATGCGACAACAGGCCAGTCGGCAGCGGTAAGTCCTGTCCGATCACTAAAATAACTATGTACCTTATCAATATGGTAATATGCCATTACTTCATCAAAATGGGTGTTATCAGGCGGATAACCAAATGCACTATTTTCATTATAAGCCTCTAAACGTCCCCAATTACGAACTTCAACAAATGATCCGTTCAGGCGGTATCCAGGATATTCAAGATTAGGCAAGGATACTACTGATAAGTCACTAATCAGTGGATGATTCTCATATACAAGTCCTATTCCATTAACCAAAAATAATACCAAGTTACGTAGCCCATGAACCTCGCTATCCTGTGCATTGACAATAATTTCCCAATCTCCAAGTGGTTCTATAGTTGAAAAAAGTATTTCATAGGCATAATAAAAATCTCCTTGAACTGGGAGTATTATGAGGTTAGCAATGATTTCTCCCTCTATACTAACTTCTCCTTCAATACTTATGTTTAAGCTTCCTTTTGCAATTTTAATTGCCTCATCTTCTAAAATACTAACCTCATTTGAGACCTCCACATCAGGGTAATAAGTCCCATTTATATAGCTAGGCTTCTTCCCGTCCGGAATATGTACGAGCACTTTTGCTCCATAAATTGGTACATCATCATGTGTTTGCTGGAAAGTTAGATGAGTTGTGCCCTTCCTTAGTTCACTAATTATATCTCCTAAATTCAAATCTAAATATTTATTGATAAATCTAAGAGCATTATTCCCTCGGTTGCTTTTTAATAACATATGCAAAAGTTCACCTAATGTTTTTCCAAACTTTTCCTTTGCTATTTTTTCAACATTTGGTGGATCTACCCTTACAACATTTTCTAGGTAGAGGTCTTCAAACTGAGGCTTGAACCTAAATATTGGGCCGACCTTTTTCAAAAACTTTTTCCCGACCTTTTTTGCCTCTCCTAGTTCTCCATCAGGCATAGAATAAATCATGTAGAAATTATTTCTTTTAGTCTCAGGCCATTTAACCCGGAATTTATTATTGTTCTTTAGATTTAATTCTTCTAAAGCATTTTCCTGCTCAGCTGTTATTTGAAATTCAATGCCTGCCTCGGGAAGCTGAATAGTAGGAACAATCTCTTCTGTTGGTTGAATAGGCAATGCAGCCGAAGCAAAGAGAAACATCGCTATAAATTGACTTGCTAAAATTGAGCTAATGCGTTTCATAGTAGTCCTCCTTCTTGAAATGGTTTAAAATTTTACTAAGCCTTCAATATAACCCCTACTATGAAACAATATATTATGTCAACAAAAAAGTCAAAGAATTAATAAATATTCTTAAAAATCTTATTTATGGTTATATTTTTTACCCATAAATTATTTATTATGAGTAAAAATGGTAATTTATTTACCCATTAATTTACTTTCATAGGTAAAATATTACTCATTTTTACAAGAATTCACTGGACTACATATGCTCCACCTTGAGTAGTCCATATTTTCTAAGTTTGTATTTTAGTGTATTATAAGGAATACCTAAGCATTCTGCGGTTTTCTTCCTGCTCCAATCATTACCGTGAAGGATTTTATATATCAAATCCCTCTCAAGGATATCACGGGCAATTGAGAGAGAGTCTTTTGATTTCCCGCGTGGTTTAAAAGTCTCTCCGCAAAGTAATCTGTATTCTATAGGTATATCGTCTTCAATTATTTTAGGGTCATTGGCAAAAATGATTAATTTTTGGACAAGCCTCTCCAGCTCACCTACATTCCCAGGCCAGCGATAATTTTCAAGAAATCTCAGGCATTGTGGCGTAATATCAGTAATGTCTTTGTTTAGTTTACTTGAGTATTTTTTAATAAAGTATCTAACCAATCCAGGGATATCTTCAAGCCTTTCTCTCAGCGGTGGTAGTTCCAATTTGAATGCACTGATTTTGACGAGAAACTCATTATCGAGCTTTCCTTCTTTTAGTAAATCTTCGAAGGTTTTATTAGAAGCGGTTATGAGCCTGAAGTCAGCTTTTTTCTGCCCCTTGCTCCCAATTTTTTCAATCTCCTTCCTTTCAATTACGGTTAGCAATCTTTGCTGGGCTTTTTCGGATAAGTATTCTATGCCTTTAATAAATAATGTTCCACGATGAGAAAGCTCGATCTTAGCAGCTTGAGGTTCCTTTGGTACCGGAAGAGAAGGATCTCCATTGCCAAACAAAACATAATCGATGGAGTCTTGAGGAATAATATATAAGTTTATAGGGACAAAGGGATTGTTTTCCCTATCGCTTTGTTCATGGATCTTACTGGCCAGAAGCTGCTTTCCAGCACCAGCTTCTCCCGTGATAAATATCGGCAAATCAGATTTGGAAAAGCCTTTTACCTTCTCCCATACCCTCTGAATTAGTTTACTCTTACCCATGATGAATTCGTTCTCCATCTGAGCTTTAACCTTCTCCTGGAGGGAGGCTAATTCTCTTTCTCTTTTCTGGTGTTCGACTAAGCGGTTTATCTTAAGTCTAATTTCATCGTAGTCAAAATCCTTGGTTAGATAATCATAGGCACCAAGCTTCATTGCCTCTACAATATGACCTGCCTTTTTGACAACGCTTCCCATAATAACATCAACATCTTTGTGATATTTTCTTATATTTTCTAAAACCATTAGACCATCCATACCCGGCAGGAGTATGTCAAGAAATACAATATTGATATCGTATTCCTTCAGAATATCTAATGCCTTTTCTCCATCTTCGGCTTTTAAAACATTATAATCATCGCGGAGTATGGATTCCAGAGTATCCCTCATTGTTTCATCATCATCTACTACCAGGATAGCTGGCTTAATTCTTTCGCACACTTCTTTTTCCATCACTTTTTAAAAAAGAGTAATTGATCTCTTGAAATTTCAACTTTTTCTTTTAATAATGGAATCCTTAATATTCTTCTTTTTTAGTACCCAATAACCATTACTCCAAGCCCTTCACATATAGCCTTGACTTTATCCATGAAATTCGATTTAGGATATCTCTGAAAGAACCTGTCATAGACGTGCAGGGCAGCATCCCTAAGCCCCAACTCCTCTAAAATCTTAGCCTGATAGATATAAGCCTTTTCAACCCAAGGGTTCTTTGGGTTCCCTTGTTCAATTAAAAGCTCTAATCCTCTGGCAGCTAGGTCAGAATCACCGCGACTGTAAAGATATTTACAGATATCGAATTGAACATGAGGTAGGAATGAGCTATTGTGATTATAGAAATACTCGCGGTAGATGTCAAGATTTTTCCTACAGGAGGAATTTGCGTTGCAGCGTTTTTTCTAGCCCCCTCCCTTCACCCCGATGGAGATCGGGGCAAGTCCCCTCCCATCCCGCGTTCACGCGGGAGAGAGGAATCTTATCCAAAGCCATCTCCTGCCAGAGGGATAGGCGGGGCTTTCCAGCCCCGCCAAGAGAATTTGGGTGGTAAAATCCCCCTAAGTCCCCCTTTTTCAAAGGGGGATTAAAAAGTGGAGCTCAATAAATATTCCCCCCCCCGATGGCCATCGGGGGGGGTAAGGGGGAATTTGATTTGAAAATAAGTTTTTCTCTTTCGTGGTGCCCGGAAGGGGCATGACAATTTGAGTAATCCGCCTGAGGCGGATTAAATACCTGGACTCGCCTGAAAATTTTTTGGGGAAAGTCCAGTCCTGAAATATTATCCATTTGACTTGGCTGCTTTTTCAGTTATACTTTAAACGGAGGAGCGGGTCGGATGAATCCGACCCCTACAAAAATTCACCCACCAATAATGCGTAATTGTAGGGGTTCGATTTATCGAACCCGATCCGCCGTAGCTTCAGCGAAGGCGGATTAGGCTTGATGAATCAAGATGATAAGTACACGCTCGAGCGCGTGAACAAGGTTTACTCTTTCTGGGGAAAGTTTTCGGGTCTCTACCGCGCGTCCGGGCTGGTCACCTTTATCGGTAGAGAGGGTTCTCTTCGCGACCGGGCTGTTTCCCGCATCGGGCTTGAGCCCGGGAATAAGGTGCTGGATGTGGCGTGCGGCACTGGAAGAAACTTCCGGTATCTCGTCGAGAGGGTGGGAGCGGAGGGGAAAGTGCTGGGATTCGATTATACGCGGGAAATGCTGGAGGCGGCAGAGAAACTATGCAGGAAAAATGGATGGCAAAATGTAAAGCTCGTGCAGGGCGACGCCGCGGAGCTTGATCTCGAGGAGACGAATTTCGACGGCGCCATAAGCGTTCTCGGGATAAGCGCTATCCCGGACTACGAAAGCGCTCTAAGCAGGATCAAAGATGTCCTTCGGCCCGGAGGCGTCCTCTCCGTGTTGGATGGAAAACCCTTCGACGGAGCACTAAGCTTCCTGAACCCGATCATTAAGCCATTATACAGCAACTGGGCTGTGTGGGACTATTCGCGGGACATTCCTCAAAAGATGAAGGAGACCTTCGGAAATGTCGTGGTCGAACACTTCAATTCAGGAACCATGTATATTGCGGTTTCGGTGAAGAAGGAACACTAAAAATGGGCAAAGTGATAGACGAAATAATCATTCGGGCGTCCGCAGAAAAGGCCTGGGGTTTTATGACCGATCCGGACCATTTTCCGGACTGGATTGACGGCTACGACGGAGGCAGAGTGCTCACTCCTGATAAAACAGGAGTAGGGGCCGCTTTCGAATGGTACGGAAAGCTTGGGCCGATAAAGATCAAGTCCGCGGAGGAAGTGGTCGAATGGGTGCCGGAAAGGCGGGTCGCCTATGAAGGCACTATGTTCGGGGTAACCTTCAAATCATCAATGGAGATAGAAAAAAATGTTGACTCCGTGAAAGTCATCGTCTCGATTGATTACAAAGTTCCCGCCGCCCTTGGAGGATCTCTTTCCGACCGCCTTTTCCTCAAGAAAATGATCCAATCCTATGTTGATCGTTCTATCTCGAACCTGAAAAGCCAGTTAGAGAGGCCTGGAAATGATGTGTCAGGTTAATCATTCCTAGTGAATTACCCCGCCCGCAGGGCGGGGCAACCAAAACAATCTCCTCCCCCTCGCCTGTCCTGAGCTCCGATGGCCATCGGGGTCGAAGGGATGAGGGAGGACAAAACCTGACATATTTTCATAAAAGTATTCCCGGAAGAAAAAATGCAATTTTCCCCAAATAGGGGACATAATCAAGATGAGGAGGAAAAAATGGTGATGGAGGCCATAAAGCTAAAAGAATTTGAGAGCGAGCTTATAGATGAGATTTTCTCCTTCAAGCTGGAAGATTTCCCTCGAGTAGCGGGGCTGCGGGAGGTAATTTTAAGGTGCCAGCCAGCGGTCGCCCTGACTCGCTCAAAACTCCTGGTGGATTACTTTGAAAAAAGTGGTTTTGATCTTGAGCGGCCGCTTTTACGCCAGGCTGATTCCCTGCGCTACATCTTAACCAACATTGAACCGGTCATTTCCCCGG
>SDBT01005086.1_pt1 | contig 22175 bp, 21 predicted proteins | sample 2277101 | NCBI WGS metagenome assembly SDBT01 (sample SAMN10404973, study PRJNA504765) | marine sediment metagenome | isolation source: marine sediment core GS10_PC15, 103 cmbsf | place: Arctic Ocean: Southern Knipovich Ridge | collected 2010 | reverse complement strand
CTACTAAGTGACGAATCAGAAGAAAGCATAATGCTATCAGCAACGCTTGTTGATTCGTTAATGCAGGAAATAGCAGCACAATCTTCTTATTCGGATGCAAGAATGATCGCTGTTTTGGCTGCCTTGCGCATTGCAAGTGAGAAAATTCGTCTTGATAAAATAATAGAGCGTGCTCAACAAAAAGAAGCTAGCCTTCTAGGCAGTGTAAATGAAGAGCTAGCATAGCTCTTATGCAAACTTCTGTCTGAAATTCATTAGGAGAATTATATGATTCTCTTAAATAGACGTTTTGTCTGCTTTGTTTTGATCATTTCCTGCGTTATACCGGCTCATTAACTGTATATGCATCTGGTAAGCCAATCTTCTGATTACTTTTATGAGTAACTTTGATCATTTAGTATTTTTTTGTTTATTATGTGTTTTTACTATTGTATATGTGATAAAATGTTAATCAACGATGATATTTATATAGATGAAAACTATATAAATCGTTAGTTAATATTTATCGATTGAATTATAAGTTTATAGGAAAAGTAATGATTGAATTAGGTTTAATTTTAGGTTTAGCTGGTGGGGGATGCTTATTAATAGGTATCTTTATAGTCCTGTATGCCCAACGGAAAATTAAAAGGGCACACCAAATACTTAAAGAAGCAAAGGACAGGCGGGAAAGGACCAAGCGAGATATAGACACTGAGCGCCGAGAAGCATTTGTAAAGCTCAAAGATGAAATGTATAGAAAGCGCAAGGAATTTGAATTAGAGCTGAAGCGTGAACGTCTTGAATTAGATAGAGTACAAAATAAGTTAAATAGTAAATATGAAAATATCGAGAAAAAAGAACTACAGCTGGATGAATTACGACGGGATCTTCAACAAAAAGAACGTGAACTTTCACGTTCTGAAGATATCTTGCGATCAAACGAGATTAAATTAAAGAATCTCTATGATGAGCTGATTACAAAGCTTGAAAAAATAAGCAACATGGGCAAAGAGGATGCAAAGCAAGCATTATTCGATACGCTTGAAGCTGAAGTACGTCTTTCCAGTCAAAAATGGGTTCAAAAAATCGAAGAAGAAGCAAAACAAACTTCAAAAGAACGGGCGGTTCGCATTGTTGTCGGTGCTATGCAACGATACACTCCTGACCAAGTTGCACCTCATTCATCTGGTATTGTTCACCTTCCAAATGAAGAAATGAAAGGTCGTATTATCGGAAAAGAGGGAAGAAATATCAAATCGCTTGAAGTAGCTACCGGTATGGAATTTATTATTGGTGATTCTCCGGATATAACTATATCAGGCTTTAATCCAGTGCGACGGGAAATTGCGCGACGTGCTTTAGAGAAACTGATTTCAGATGGAAGAATCAATCCAACGAGAATTGAAGAAACGGTTGCACAATGCCAAAAAGAAATAGAAGAAATTATTGAAGAGTATGGAAAAGAAGCAGCTTTAGAATTTAATTTACAAGGTATTCATTCAGAGATTATTACATTGCTAGGCAAACTTTACTTTCGCACAAGTTATTCTCAAAATGTTTTGGTTCATTGCAAAGAAGTTGGCATTTTTGCGCGCATGATAGCAGAAGAGTTAGGTCTTGATGGTCAGATTGCCTTACGTGCAGGATTATTGCATGATATTGGCAAAGCAGTAACTGCTGAAGTAGAAGGTCCTCATGCTATGATTGGTAGTGATATTGCCAAGCGATGTGGTGAAGATCCAATTATTGTCAATGCAATCGCAGCACATCACGAAGAAGTGCCTGCAACATCTACGTATGCGATTATTGTCATTATAGCCGATACGATTTCGGCATCCCGCCCAGGTGCGCGAAGAGAGACATTTGCTGCATATATAAAACGGCTTGAAAAACTGGAAGAAATAGCCAACTCATTTGAAGGTGTTAAAAAGGCTTATGCGTTGCAAGCAGGGCGTGAGGTACGTATTATTGTAGAAGAGGATAATCTTGATGATGAAAAATCTGCTATACTTGCACGTAATATCGCCAAAAAAATTGAAGAAGAAATGAGTTTTCCAGGACAAATCAAAGTGAATGTGATCCGGGAAAAACGTTCGATTGAATATGCAAGGTAATACATGAGTATATTACGTATATTGTTTATAGGTGATGTAGTAGGGGTAACGGGTCGAAACATGTTTCAAAAGCACATTGATCATGTTCGTAATGCCAATAAAATAGATGCAGTTGTAGTCAATGGAGAAAATAGTGCCCATGGACGTGGCATCACCTCAAAAATTGTACGATTTTTTAAACATAATGGCGTAGATGTTATAACATCTGGTAATCATATTTGGCATAATCGAGAGATATATTCTTACCTAGATCAGAATACTGATTTGTTGCGGCCAGCTAATTTCCCGAGTTCCACACCTGGTGTTGGTGTTACAACATTTACATGCAAAAATTATACGATCGGGATTATTAATCTGCAAGGGCGTGTGTTTATGCGTGACCTTATTGATTGCCCATTTCGGACCGCTGAATCAATTTTGACCTATTTGCGCACAAAGACGAAGTTGATTTTTGTTGATTTCCATGCAGAAGCAACATCTGAAAAAATGGCCCTTGCTTATTTTTTGGATGGTAAAATTAGTGGCCTTTGCGGCACTCATACGCATATTCAGACTGCCGATGAACGCATATTGCCTGGTGGAACAGCATATATTACTGATCTTGGCATGGCTGGCTCGCTTAATTCTATGTTAGGGATGAAAAAAGAGGCTATAATGAGCCATTTTTTAAAACAAATGCCTGTTAAATTCGAGGTAGACAAAGAGCCGCCTGTGATTATGCGAGGCGCCTGGATCGAAGTAGATACTAGTACCGGTAAGGCTACGAGAATAGAGCGTGTTCAAGTGATTGACCATGAATTGCATGTTGATGAAGGTGCCAAAGAATAAGCAAAATTTTTTTGTGGTGGCCTTGCGTTCAATATGCTAAAATAGGGTAGTAAAAGAGGAGAAGTAGTGTTTGCTATTATACTTTTATATTTCTTTTTTGCCATTAGCCTCACATTAACTAAGTTAGGGCTACCGTACGTGCAGCCTATTTTTTTTCAAGGCGTACGTTTGATTACCTCTGGTCTATTTTTGCTTAGTTATTCTTATTTTTTTCAATCTCATACATTGCGATTTGATAAAAAGCATGCCGGGTTATTTTTTCAAATCATTTTTTTTCTCATTTATATCAATGCTATTTTTTGGATTCTTTCCTTGGATGATTTATCATTGGCACGCAATTCTTTCTTAATTAATTTGACCCCTTTTATTACTGCGCTTTTTTCGTATTTTTATTTCGCTGAAATATTGAGCTCGAAAAAGTTGCTGGGCATGGTTATAGGATTTATAGGCTTTGCCCCATTACTGTTTGCTGGCAATAATTTAGATAGTGCATCCTTTTTATCAATTCCTGGCTTGCAGGCTATTGGATCGACAGTTGCTTTTGCGTTTGGCTGGATTCTAGTGCGCCAGCTTGTTGACAAGGAACAGTATTTTCCTATTGTGGTCAATGGCATTATTATGTCAATCGGTGGTGTAGCGATTTTGCTTACGTCTTTGGTTGTCGAACCATGGTCGCCTTCGCCAATATTTCATGTTGGCGCATTTATTGCATATCTTTTTGGTGTCGTTCTTTTTAATGATCTTCTTGCATACAATTTGTATGGATTTTTGCTCCGCAGGTATACGCCAACACTCATCTCATTTACAGGTCTTATCTATCCGCTATTTTCAGCTTTGCTCGGATGGTTCTTTTTTGCTGAGGGTATTACCTGGAACTTTTTCTTATCGATGTCTATTGTAATTGTTGGCCTTTATATCTTTTATATTGAAGAATTGGCTGAAAAAGTCTAAAATAAAACTATATTTATTGCAAATTTCATGTAAAGGACATTATACATGCTATTAATTTTTTTCATGCATGCAATGCTTGCTGCAATTTTTCCGATTGGTCGCGCGGTATTGCAGTATGCAACGCCGATTTTTTATACTGCAGCACGCACGTTTTTTCCAGGGCTCATTTTGCTTGGGTACCATTATATTCGCTATCAAAGGTTAAAAAAATGGTCGCTTCAAGCAGGGGTCCTTTTAGTGATGCTTAGTTTATTTGGTATTTATTTAACCAATGTGCCTGAAATGTGGGCCTTGCAGTTTATTCCATCGGCCAAAGCTGCCTTTATCTATTCACTGACCCCATTTTTTACTGCTTTGCTTTCTTACTTTATCTTTGACGAAAAATTTACGATAAAAAAATGTCTTGGCATGATAATTGGACTTCTTGGTTTATTGCTCGTATTAGTGTATGATTCGCCAGCAGAAATAAGTCTTGGTGGCTTTTGGTTTATCTCATGGGGAGAAATGGCGTTGATTCTTGCGTCATTTTCAACGGTGGTTGGGTGGATTGCCATGCGAAAACTCGTGCGTGATGAAGGCTATTCTATTTTTGAGGCAAATGGCATTACTATGATTATGGGAGGCCTACTGGCATTACTTCATTCTTTTGCAGCTGAATCTCCATGGAATCCAGTTCCAGTAACTGCTGGTATACCATTTACAGGCTATGTGCTGCTGGCTGGATTAACGTCCAGCATAATTGGCTGTAACCTTTATGCTTACCTTCTCAAGCGTTATACGGCAACATTGATATCATTTGTTGGCTTTGTAGAGCCGCTGTTTGCTGCATTTTATGCATGGGTTTTTTTAGGTGAAACGGTATCTTGGCAATTTTATGCTGCTTCAGTGACTGTATTTGTTGGGTTGTATATTTTTTATATAGAGGAGCTGAAACTCGGGTATGTGGTAAGACGCCGCTAATATTTTAGATGTCGGAGGGGGTGGGGCAATGGTATTTCTTATGCTTTTGCATGCAATTTTTGCAGCGACGTATACACTGGGCAAGGTTGGGCTTTGGTATGCACAACCTATTTTTTTTGCTGGTAGTCGTGCATTGATCTCTGGTATATTACTGCTTGCTTATCATTATTTGATACAAAAACCGCATTATATTCAAAAAAAACATCTATGGCTTTTGGTGCAGTTTGCACTCTTTCAGATATTTTTTGCCTTTATTCCTGAATATGCGGTAATACAATACATCAACTCAGCAAAATGGTCATTAATATATTCATTATGCCCATTCATTACCGCATTGTTTTTATATTTTTTTCTTAATGAAATTATGACAAAGAAAAAGGTAGCTGGCTTGATTATTGGCTTCTTAGGGCTTATGCCGGTCCTACTAGTCAATGCATTACATGAGGAAATAGGTTTCAGTTTCTGGCTCTTTTCATTGCCGGAACTTGCAATATTGGCATCAGTGACCAGTTTTGCTTATAGCTGGGTGCTTGCCTGGCGGTTGATAATACAAGCCGGATATCCAGTTGCCTTAATCAATGGCATAAGTATGACTATAGGAGGTTCGTTGGTACTTGCAACATCGCTTTTGATTGATAACTGGACTCCTATGCCAATAACTGCTTTTTGGCCTTTTGTATATGCGCTGATAGCAATTGTTGCCAGTACTATCTTGGCAGCGAATGTGAATACCTACTTACTCAAATGGTATACGGCGCCTTTTTTGTTGTTTTTAGGATTTCTTGATCCGTTATATGTTGCATTATATGGCTGGTTATTTTTGCAAGAAACAGTGCAAAGGTATTTTTTCGTTGGTGTAGCTGCTATTTTTATCGGCCTGTATATTTTTTGGCAAGAAGAATTGCAACAGGAATATCAAAAACAGCCTTCATAAAGAGATATGTTATACTAAATTATATTTGATCAATCTCTTAAAAAATTGGAATTACCGTGTTGCTAGTGCTGTTCTTATACATGCTGTTTGCAAGCACGTTTACGCTTGGCAAAGCGGTTCTTGCCTATATAGATCCTATTTTTTTTATTGGTATTCGTATGGTTGCAGGAGGCCTACTACTTCTTGGCTATCAATATTTTTTTAATTATAGGCAGTGGCGATTTGAAAAAAAAGATATATACCTATTTGTACATATAATATTTTTTCATATTTACTTAGCCTTTGTGCTGGAGTTTTGGGCATTGCAATATGTTGCTTCTGCCAAAGCATGCCTGCTATTCAACTTATCGCCGTTTATTACGGCCTTATTTTCACGTTACCTACTTGATGAATATCTGCGTGGTCGGCAATGGCTTGGCTTGGCAATTGGTTTTATTGGATTTTTACCCGTGCTGGTCACCTATGTTTCGACTGAAGCCACCGCTGGGGCTCTGGGTTTTTTTTCGGCTCCGGAAGTAGCACTTCTTATAGCTGTTTGCTCTTCGGCATATGGTTGGATTGTGCTGAAAAAGCTTGTGGTCAAAAAGGGATACTCAATAGTGATGGTCAATGGTGTTGGTATGATGGGCGGTGGCCTGCTTGCACTTATAACCTCGTATATTTGGGAAGGAATGTCGGTAGTGCCAATGGCTACAACTGACTTTGTTATGCTTTTTTCCTATACATTTGCCCTAATTTTAATCGCAAATGTAATCTGCTACAATTTATATGGATTCTTATTAAAGCGCTATTCTGCTACATACCTTGCATTTTCAGGCTTTACAACGCCCTTATTTGCGGCATTATTTGGCTGGTTATTTCTCAAAGAGACGCTATCATGGAACTTTTTTGTTACCGTTGGGCTTGTTTTTATAGGCCTTTATCTGTTTTATAAGGATGAGCTCAAATAGGGATCGCTCTAAAATATAGGCGAGGATCGCTAATAAAAAATATAAGCTCTCAGTTAAACCAGTAACTGAAAGCTTATATTTTTAAACCAGTTTGTTTTATCTGGCTCTTCTTTTAGCCATAGCTCGCTTAGCTGGTCGTCTTTTAGCAGCAGCTTTTTTACGGACAACTTTCCGTTTAGGAGCTGCTTTTTTTCGACGAACAACACGCTTTTTAGGAGCTGCCTTTTTACGGCGAACTACTTTTTTAGCAGGCTTTTTAGCAACTTTTAGACGAACAGTCTTGCGTTTTACCGCTTTTCTTTTGACTACTCGTTTTTTATGCGCTGCTTTTTTGAGCACTGCTTTACGTTTAGGGGCTGCTTTTTTAGCAGTCCCTTTGCGTGTTGTGGCTTTTTTTCTTTTTACTGCCATTGTCTTCTCCTTTTTTTGCAGGTTTCTGGTTAACCACCTTTTTTCCACTTTACTTTCACACTTTTCTTACTTCAATATTAATAATACAATATTTATTTTTCAAAAATCAATATTTGTATCAAAAAATTTATTTCTTTATGTAAATCGAATTGATATTTTAAGAAAAATACATCGAAATTTAAGAAGAAAAAACTGGAAAATACTCTTTATTTTCGGTAATTTCTGGCATTGTTTGCCTAAAGGTTTTTTGTCCAGCTTCGGCAAAGGCAGAATTATGGGGAAGGTTATATTTTTGGTAAAATGCATGGACAACATTCAGGTAGATTTGGCCATCTTGGCTAAATAAAACTTTTGAATGCTTGCCTTTTTTCACTATGAGCAGATGGACATTGTCATGCCCAGATATTTTCAATTTTTTATATATATTTATTACGCTCCAAGACGGGATAAACTGATCTTCTTGAGAACAGATAAGCATGATTGGCAAGTCCTTTCGAATATATTCAAGCATGTTGATTGCCTGTATGCCATCTGCTCGATATTTGCCAAACACTACTTCCATAATTTTCTGGCCAAGTGCGTATAGGCCAGGGATATGGATCAGACCCAAACGAGACAAAATATGTTTAATCATTGATCCAGCTTCATCATAAGGAGATTCGAGCACAACCGCTTTGACTGTAGGGCAATCGTGTTGAGCCATATAATTGAGTATGGCAGTAGCGCCACGCGATAAACCAACGAGTACAATATTATAGGATTTTATTGCGCCTTTATTCAAATAGGCTTCGGTTTCTTGATATGCCTGATGCAAACAAGCGATTTCATTATCTTGCCCGAGGCTTGCTTCATGCCAATTTATGCCAAAAAGATTATTCGCAATATCGGGGTAGTTGAATGATATAATATTTTTTTCTATGAGGTAGCGTTCATTTTGATATATTTTGCCATTTTTTCTAAATACCTTGGCATATCGATAGGCTTGCTCATAATTATCAACAATGCCATGCGAGAAAAGATAGTACACATCGGGCTTTTCAAACTCAGCGAAAATAACGGCGTATGTCAAGCATATTATGGTGCTGGCTATAAATCTATTCTTAATCATCATTCATTGCTTACTTTTGATTTATGAGGCAATTTTGATATATTCTATCACTATTATGCATATTTTGCGTTTTTACATACAAATAAAAATATTTTCTTGCTTATATGTATTTTTACCTTATCATAGTCAAAATGTGTTGTCGAATGCATGTCTGAATGCTTATTAGTATAAGGCATAGTTGGCGTTTATCCTTTTTTTTAGTATTATTTATGCACATGGTCAAGTATAATCCAAACTCAGTATAATTTCCAAAGAGCTATTATGAGCAAACTTCCTGATATAAAAGAGGATTTTAGTCAGTGGTATAATGAGATAGTCTACCAAGCAGAGTTGGCTGATCATTCCCCAGTTCGTGGCGCAATAGTAATTCGTCCCTACGGCTATGCAATATGGGATAACATTAAAACTATTTTAGACAAGCGTATTAAAGAGACTGGTCATGAAAATGCCTTATTTCCGCTGTTAATACCCGAATCTTTTTTAAAAAAGGAAGCTGAGCATATCAAGGGCTTTGCGCCTGAACTTGTAGTGGTTACTCATGCGGGAGGCAAAGAACTGGAAGAACCATTAGTAATTCGGCCGACTTCAGAGACGATTATTCATTATATGTTTGCCCGGTGGATCAAGTCATGGCGAGATTTGCCACTTAAAATTAATCAATGGGCAAATGTAGTTCGCTGGGAAATGCGCCCAAGACCATTTTTGCGAACAACTGAAATTTTTTGGCAAGAAGGGCACACGGCCCATGAGACATATGAGCAAGCCGAAGAGGAAGTGCGCATGATGCTCAATGAGTATGTGAACCTTGCCCAAAATTATTTGGCGATTCCAGTTGTTGCAGGGTTAAAATCAGAAAGTGAAAAATTCCCTGGCGCGGAAAAAACATACACATTCGAAGCGTTCATGCAAGATGGCAAAGCGCTGCAGATGGGCACTTCGCATTTACTTTCGCAAAAATTTGCTACAGCGTTTGGTATGCAATATCAAAACAGGCAAGGGCAGTTGGCTTATCCATATTTGACTAGTTGGGGAGTCACAACTCGACTGATTGGTGCCATCGTCATGGTTCATGGTGATCAAAAAGGGCTTGTGTTGCCACCTAAAATTGCCCCGATTCAAGTCGTTATTGTACCGATACTTAAAAAAGATGCTGATAATAGTGCCGTTTTGCAAGCAGCGCAGAATATAAAAAAACAACTTCTTGATCTTAGCATTCGTGTTCACGTTGATGAAGACGATACCAAAACCCCGGGTGCAAAATTTTATCATTGGGAACTCAAAGGCGTACCAATGCGCATAGAAATCGGGCCGCGCGATCTGGAAAAAAGTCAGGCTATGGTTGCTGATCGATTAGGTTTGGCAAAAGAGGCAGTTAGTTTAGAAAGTCTTGCTCAATTTATTCCTGATAAGCTCAATACATTTCAAGCCCATCTTTTTGAGCGGGCTAAAAAACATCGAGATGCGATGTGGCACAAAGAAGCAAAACTAGCTGACTTTGGCGAAAAACTTCAAAATGAACAAGGCTTTTATCAAACAGGCTGGTGCGGCAAAGGTGGCTGTGAAGTAGCCTTAAAAGAATATCAAGCTTCAACCCGTTGTTTACTCGAGACAAAAGAATTTGCCGAATGTTTTTATTGCTCATCTGCAAGCAAGCACGATGTATTGGTAGCAAAAGCGTATTAAATAAAGTCTCGCGCATCACTATTCCAAAAAAGATCATTTTAGCTGCTTAACTTCCCATCTTCTGAGAGAGCATCCAAACGTGCGTTAAAGAGTGCATTTTGGAAAATCTTGATTCTTTAGTATGTCTTTATTTACAATTATAATATAATAGCCAGGTTGAATAGCCTGAGGAGTATAAAACTAAAAAAAGGTGAAAGTCATGAAAAAAGGCGTTATTTCAGTTGTTTACTTAGTTTCTTTGATTGCCATTGGCACACTACAGCAGTCACTTTTGGGTTCCGTGGGGTATATTACGCTACTCCAACACAAGGATAATCCCAAAAAGCAACTCATTTTGCTTGGTGATTTGCATAAGACTGAACCTGTAATTTACGATATACAAAAAAAAGTAATAGATAATCTGCTTGAGATGGCTAAAAGATTGAAAGAACCTATCGGTCTTTTAATCGAATGTAGAAAAGTTACTGTAACTGCAACAGAAGATGAGGCTATGGGTCTCTTAATATTTTATGTAAATTATATTTTGTTTTACAAGCAGCATACTACACCTATGCTACAGCCTATTGCATGTGATGTGAGAAGAAATATTGATAACGATCTGGAGTATATTTTATATGCAACAATAAAGCCTTATTTTCCTAAGGGCTACTTTAATTCATACAAGGCAATGGTGGCTACCCAAGTAACACAAGGAGAGAGATATTTTTTAGATATTGATCAACTCAAACAAGAGTATAAACAAAATATACCAACTTTTAGTTATAAGGGAGTTCCAGTTACAGTAACTTTAAGCAATATGCTCCATTCAATCACCGATCATCAAAAAAGTGTAGAAACATTAATGACCAATCTTTCGATACCAGATTCTTTAAAAGCAGAAATTATTCAAAAGATAACAGATAATATAGCAAAAGCGAAAAGGTTTGTTTACTCCCATACTACTGATTTGACGCAAAATATTGGGAATTTTTTTGCTTTAATTCTTGAGCAAGATAATCCTCGTGAAAAACTTATTGAAATGTATAAAAATTGGTCTTATACATTAATATCGGTTGCTGATGTAGGCATGTTTGCAGCGCTTGTACAGTACTTACAAGACAATAACAAAGCAATTTTATTCGCTGGTGCATTGCATACTCTGCAAATGGAAGAGTGGTTCAAGAAGCTCGGCTACGAAATTGTACATGAAATGTCTCCCATATATAACATTGATATGCGGACAGATGAGCCTTTTAAATTTCTAAGTATAAGTAGCTTAAATGAAACAGGCTTGCTAAGCCATCTTACTGAGTTAGCCCAAAAGTTGAATCTTGCAATTGAAGGTCCATATCCACAATTAACAGTTAGCATGAAATTAATACTTGCAAAAGACTATTATTTTGGCCGGGGTGTAAAACAGAATGTTGATCAGGCATTTCATTACTATACCGAGTTAGCTGACCAGAATGAAGATCCCTCAGCGCGAGCGACTGCTCAGGCAAGACTTGGCAATATCTATTACTATGGATATGGAACACAACCGCGTGATCTTGATAAAGCACGCTATTATTACCAATTGGCTGCACAGCAAAGTGATAATCCCGAAATGCAACAATATGCACAAAGCAAATTAGCTGAACTAAAAGATTAATTATCGGCCAAGCACAATGTATTGTAGCAAAGGCGTATTAAAGCATTGCGCTTGTTTTTTCTTAACCTTGGGATTCAAGGAATATTAGTTATTCAGATTTCTTTTCCGATGATTGTCCGATTTGTGCATTGATCTGAAGTTGTATAGATTGTATGCGTTCTTCTTTTAATTTTTTTAGTTTTTCGACTTCAGCGGTTCTGCTCGTCTTTTCTAATTTTTCGATATAATCAGAAGAGGGAAATTGGTTATAATGAGGTATTACCGGATCACTTGTGTAGTTGAGCCTATCACTAAGTTCTCGTGGACGCAGTTTTTGTTGATTTGATTGGTGTAAGGCTGTGGCTAATATTTCATATTTTTTTAAGGCTAATACTTGTTGTGAAGTGGGTTGACATAATTTTGATAATGATTTACCAGATAATAATTGAGCGGATGAAAGAAATAATGCTTCATCAAAAATAAACTGAGCCATGTTTTTAGCAGCATCATATTGATTTTTGAAAGAATTGTCTGATTCAGATTCATATGCTAACGATACTAAAAGGTGCAGTGCGTTATTACCATCAGAATTTTGGCGACAGATATCACCATTGTTTGCAAGCAATACTTTGAGTAATTGAATACCATGAAATAGCTCAGGATGTGTGCCGCCAGGAAAAGCAAGAGTGGCGGCTTCTACATTGTTTGGATCAAGAGCGTGCCTTATTGCCGTATGCACCGGTGTATCTCCCTCGCTATCTGCTTGATTAACATCAGCACCATGTACCGGTATATTTCCCTCGCTATCTGGCTTGATGAACCTTTGGATTTCTAATAGTGTAGCTTCTTCATGAGTTTCACAGTACTGTTTAATATTTTGTATCAGATCTGTATTTTGATCCATGGCATGCATAAAAGCTGGATTAAGTACATATATACATGCAAAGACGATGCTATTTACAAGTTGGTTTCTCATTGAACTCCTCCTATGGTAAATCGTTGCTCATATTTTCTATAATTAATCTTAGCAGCTAGACTATAACATATGGTCTTATACAAGGCAAAGATAAGTAGAATAATAATGAAAAAAGGAAGATAAACGATGAAACATAATGAAGTATATACTAAATTCCAAGCTTATTTGTTAACCGAAAAACGCGTTTCTCATAACACGTTTGCAGCATACAAACAGGATATTGATCAGTTAATTATTTTTTGTGATAAAAACAATAAAAATCTTGCAACACTCACCTCAAATGATTTAAAGTCTTTTTTACATTATTTGCATGATCAAAAATTAAGTGCACGTTCGGTTTCACGCAAGATTTCTTCGTTAAAAGCACTTTTTTCTTATCTGCATGAGCGCTATGAGTTTGCTAATATAACTGAAACATTACATTTTCCCAAACTTGAAAAAAAATTGCCGCAGTATCTTTCTGAAGTTGAAATTAAAGCATTATTCGATATTGTTGAACGGGATGCTTCTAATATTGGAAAGCGTAACAAGATTATGCTGTATTTATTGTATGTTACTGGAATGCGCGTAAGTGAGCTCATTCAGCTTAAAATATCGGACCTACACTTTGATACTGGATTTATTATGGTTAATGGCAAAGGAGGCAAACAGCGCATGATTCCAGTTCCGCAATCGGTACTTGCCATGGTTAACACCTATATCAGGACAGTGCAGCCTGCTTTAGTGCCCAAAAAGGGTACCTCCCAGACAGAGTATCTTTTTCCGATTGTGTATGCAGGGAAAATAAAGCCTATTTCACGTCAGGCATTTTGGGGTATTTTAAAGGAAATTTGGAAAAGAACAGGCAATACTCGGCGCATCTCACCGCATCAATTGCGCCATTCTTTGGCAACACACATGCTCAAAAATGGTGCAGATCTACGCTCATTGCAGTTAATTTTGGGTCATGAAAATCTTTCGACGGTCCAGATATACACGCATGTGGAAACGAGTTATATACGCACTATCTATGATAAAAAGCATCCACGATCGTAGCATCCATATCAACAAAGACAGCATTTTACCTTCTCAATTGTAGCTAAGACCGCTATACTAAAACTATTTGCATAGCAGTTTTAAGAAATGAAAAAAAGGTAAAGCATATGAATAATACATTTATTGCCGAACAAAAGTCGCTGCTGTCTATTTTATCTTCGATGCAGCCAATTTGTACTAAACGCACCACACTTAATACTACGGCTTCAATTCTATTTCAAGTAGGGTACAAAGAGTTAGTACTCAAGAGTACTGATTTAGAAATTAGTCTTCAGACAAGTTATTTGCTCAAAGAGAGTAACATAACTGAGCCACGTTCCTTTTTAGTTTCAGGCAGGCGCATTTTTGATTTAGTCAAGGAACTCGATGGAGATATTGCATTTACCTTGACTGACCGTCAGTTATTATTAAAAGCTGGCACCGTTAATTTAGCGCTCAATATTAAGGATCCAGAAGAATTCCCGCCATTTCCAGAACGTATTGAAAATCTTATGCAACTTGATGCTGCTTTTTTGCTTGAAATGCTCAATAAAGTAGCATTTTTAATCCCACAAAATAATGCCAACACAGCACTTAATGGGCTGTATTGTGAGATATCAAATACTGAAATGAAAATGACCGCAACAGATGGTCATTGCTTGGCTCAGGTGCGTTCGCAAAAGTATACATTGGAAGAACCAAAAACATGGCTATTACCACGCAGAGCGATTTTTGAATTAAAAAAAATTCTGGAAGGTTTACAAGAAGCAGCTATTTTTTTAGGTGTCTGTGGCAATCAACTTGTGTTCTCGGGAGAATCATTTAATTTCTTTACCAAACTTTTGGCTGATCAATTTCCGCAGTATGCTGAAATTTTGGATAAAAAAGATTTTATACCCGCACGCGTGGATCGTACTCATTTTGTTAAAACATTACGTCGTTCTTCATGCTTATTATCAGGGCAATTTATTGCAACAACCTTTAATTTTGGTCCCGATATGTTGAAAGTATCGATACAAAACAAAGAGGTTGGCAAATTAGAGGAAGACGTGCCAATTACAGATTTTTCAGGAAGCCAATTGGATATTCGTTTTTATGCCCCGTACTTATTGAGTGGATTGCAAGTTTTTTCGGATGAGCGCATTCAATTTTATCTGAAAAACGACGCTAAGCCAATTATTTTCGAAGCTGATAGTAAAAATTATCATTTATTGTATCTGGTTATGCCGGTAGCACCAAGTAATGGCTAATGCAGCAAAAACATTGCAAATTACGCAAATTCATGTAAAGAATTTCCGTTGCTTTGATCAAAAAATTCTGGATTTTGATAATCCAGTTGTCGTTATTGAAGGAAGCAATGGTGTCGGAAAAACATCGTTGCTTGAGGCTCTTTACTACGGTTGTTACTTGCGTTCATTCAGAACACATTTACCAAGAGAACTTATTCGGTTTGGACAAGATAGTTTTTTTATCAAGATCGAAGTAAACAATCAAGCACTTTTGCATGAAATAAAGGTTGGGTTTTCAGGTTCTAGACGTCTTGTCAAAGTTGACCAGAAAGCAATTTCTTCATACAAAGAATTGATGGATCATTATAGAATAGTGAGCATAGCCGAAGATGATCTTATATTAATAAAGAGTGGGCCTCAAATACGTCGATCATTCATTGATCAGGCAATATTACTTCATGACCCTGAATTTATTACTACGATTAGAAACTTTAGGCAGGTAGTTGATAACCGCAATCGCATGCTCTATAGTGGCTCTTATACACCCCAAGAATATGCTATTTGGACGGAGCAACTATGGCAAAAATCTCGTGAGATTCAACATATACGGCAAAAAATGTTGCATGATCTTGCTCAAGAAGTTGCTCGTATAGTCAAAGAATTTTTTAATAACAGCTTTTCAGTTACATTTGAATATATGCCTAAAAAAATGCCTCCAGATCAGTCAATTGATGATTTTCTTACTGCAAGTAGCTCCTTAGGCAAGCAAGAGCATCAATTGAGACGGTCGCTTTTTGGTGCTCATCTTGATGATTTTGCTATTCAATTTCAGGATAGAGGCTCAAAGATGTTTGCCTCACGGGGTCAACAGAAATTAATCGTTTTTTTGCTCAAAATAGCTCAAATTAAGCAATTGGCAATCAGGAGAGGTCCAGCGCTCTTTTTACTGGATGATTTTATGACCGATTTTGATGAAAACTACGCTCAGCTCTTGCTTTCGGTACTTACATCCCTCGATAGCCAGCTTATTTTTACCTCTCCGGCCAAAAGAGGGGCCTTAGAGTATCAGTTTGCTCAAATCGATGCTCAGTATGTTAAATTGACACATTGAAACTATATCCTTATTGAAAGGCTTTTACTATTTACTCCCTGTTGACAAGAATGCAAAAATAGTTTATATTATCTGATAATTACATCTGATTTAGCCTGAATAAATAAGAAAAAAATATAAAAAATTATTTGACGTTTTTGAAATTTTTGTTAGTCTCTTTTATAGGGTATAGGGCTTCTTATAAGAATATTGCTGGTACAGGTTTTTGCCCTAAGGATAATCTCCTTAATTTCTTAATCTAGGCTTCATTACTACTCTCCTTTTTTCCATCGCACTGATCTTTGATCAGTGCGATGGTTTTTATACGCAAATTTTTTTCTTGTTGATATTGTAATGAATCGCTATGTTATTTCTGTAATGGGTTAACAGTCGTAACGTCTTTAGGCAAAGTACGTGTTTTATGGGTTACATTGCTTTATTATATATTAAAAATTTGTTGCGATATTTAATTTGGTCTATTGTTTTGCTAGACTCATGTCAGATTAAAGCAATTGAATTTGTTTATCCAGTAGCTTTATCGGACATTGATTCTCTTATTTATATGATATACCAAAAATCTTTGACGCATCTTGAACTTTGGTTATGGAATTACAAGACGCATGCAATAAGGTCAGGACTTGCAGAACAATACACGCCGGCAAGTATCTCTATTGTCCCAAATAAACAATGTTTTAGTTTTATTGATAATGGACTTGTGAAGGTACAATCACGTTATGAACCATCACCTGTATTACTTACGGTATCGAGCCCTATTTATAATATTACAAGAGTACATTGGCTGACTGATACATGTTGTTATTTCAGTGCCAAAGAAAGAAATTGTTATGGTGTTTATCAGCTCAATATCAATGGTAAACTAACGTGTTTAGCTCGCAAATCAGGTGCTGATTGCTTGTATCCTCAAAAAATAAACGATAATCTTTTTTATATTTTACGCAGTAGGGAAGATAACTTCAGTGCCAATTTTAAAATCGTGCATGATTTAGAAGATAGTCCTATTTTGAACTTTGGTTCGAACTCTATAGCATTTTTATATATGGAGTCAGAAAATCAAGGATTTTTTGTTGAATATTCGCATGAAATACGCAAAGAAAGTCCGGTAACGTTTTGGTACCATCGCCTGGTTATTCATGGTGATACGTGGCAAAGTTATCCACTATTTTCATTTACCATTCCTAGTGGTTTCCTTTTTTTTGATCATGATATGCGGTTATATGAATCAATCCTGCCCTTATTGCCAAGGCATGCGCAAAATAATATTTATTTTGTAGATTGTGCTGGTAGTTCACAAAATCTAAATCTTAATATTTTCCGGTATGATTTAGCCTCTGAAAAGATCCAGCAGCTTACATTCGCGTGCCGAGAAAATGAACATTATTTTGCTCCGTTGATTGCTGATCGGACAATGTTTTACGGTGGAACATTATTGGATGATAAATGCTCAGATAAGATAAGTCTTTTTCAAATGGATGTAGGATACACAGATTCTTTGGTATAAGAAGGGTTGGTGTTATGGCTTGTTTTTTGGGTTTGTGTTGAAAAATTGGTGATCTTGTTTTTGAGTGTGTGTGGATGTGAATTAATTGCTGTTTTTACATAATAACCATTATCAGAACCTTGTTCAACATCTATTTTCTTCATCTTTATACGTAATCACTATTACCGGAATATGCTTATCAATATTGCTATCAACTATTTTCTGTATAAAATCATGATACCATGAAGCTGCGTATAATTGTTGTGTTGTCTCAACCCACATAAAGTCAAAATAGAATTCTTCAAGAAGAAATTCATCTAGTAATCGAAAATTCGTATCTATGTTATGATTATAGATAATTTCATGAAAAATATCAAAGATACAGTTTTTAAGTGGGTTTTTTGTAATCGTTAAACAGGCTACATTATTATAGACTTCATGAGTATCCAAAAATAGCTTTATAATAGCACGGCCTGTGTTAATATCTTGAACATGTATTGAAGAAAAACCATTAGTAAGAAATTTATCCTGTAACTGTAAAATGTCTGACTCAGAAAGATTATCTGGAGAAAGAATTAATGTATCCCGGGATTCAATTTTTTTGGGTAGCAAAGCATCATCTGACCAATGCAGATATCTCATATCGGTACCCCCCGTTTTAAAAAATTAGTAGCCCCTTCCCTTGTATTTACTATTGTACAAAAATAAGTACCAGGTAAATCAATACTTTATCGTAAGACATTAAGCTTATTATTCCAAAGACCACATAAAGTTATTGCAATCGCATCAGTTACATCATCTCTTAAAGTTGTTTTATTTATTTTGGGGAACAATTGAAATATTACTCGAGCTACTTGATTTTTACTTGCACCACCAAACCCGGTAACTGAAAGTTTTATCTGGCACGGAGAAAATTCATGAATAGATAAGTTATTTTGAGCAGACAAGAGATACAAAATTCCACGTAAATAGCCTAGTTTTAAAAAATTTTGCGCATTTTTCCCCAAAAAAGGCGTCTCAATTGCAAGATTTGTTACCGAGCAATGCTCTATTTTTCCACTATAAAAATCATAAAATATCTGAATACGAGCTGCCAAACTTTTGGATGGAGACATAGATAGACAGCCATGATCGATTAAATAGGTTTTATGAGGCTCTTTTTTTAGGATACCATAACCACAATACCGAAATCCTGGATCAATACCAAGAATAATCATAACTACTACGCACCTTTTTTTTTCTCCCTTCGGCCAGAAGGGAGAAGCAATGAATCAAATATTTATATGTGCTCTGCAGCCTTAAGCAAGGATTGCACACAATCTGAAATAGGATAGTGGTACATTTTAGCCAAATTTACTACTTCTTTTAATACAATATCAAATGGTAAAACGACTGGAATATTATCTGAGGTACATGTCACCTGATCAGTTGCCTTAATTGCAAGGCGATTATTTTCAAGACTTTTGGCTATTGCCTCTCTAAAATCATCAAGTGTTCTGACTGGCATACCATTGACCTCATTGATAGTAAATCCTGCTGTGAGCGTTCTTAATTGAGCTAACTCTGAATTAGGGAAAATATGTGCTATAACCAGAACCGGTTCTGTCTGGTAATTCATGATAGTATAACGCATAAGTCCTGGAACAATTTCGGCAAGAAGTTTTATGTGATTGATCGTTAATGGCATAATTACCATACCAGCAAATACTTCATAATCAACTTCCTCATGCCAAGGATATATCATATGTACTGGTGAGACTTCAGTATTGGTTGCTTTTATTGAAAACTCTTTGCGATCGCCATTACGATAAAGAACCAACTGAACTTCTTCCCCTAATGCCAATCGTGCTACATAATCAGTGATTGACACCTTATCTTCACTCCAAGGTACATTCATCTCTCCGTATACATCAATGCGATTACTATTTAATTCATATATCATATCTCCAGGTTGCACGCCAGCTTCCTCAAGTGGGCTATTTTTAACCACTTCAACAACATAGCAACCACCAGGCACAGGATTACCTAATGACTCAGTCAGATAGTCATTAACTTTAACTGATAGAATACCCAAAAAAGGTTTTTTTAATAAAACAGACTTATACAAATCTGGTCGGCTTACCTTAAAATCATTGATAGGAATCGCATAACCAACATTTTGCGCTTCGGTAACACCGGCGTAATTAATGCCAATGACCTGACCTTCAATATTAATAAGCGGTCCGCCAGAGCTTCCAGGATTAATGGGCGTGGATATTTGTAGATAATGTTGTTCCAGGCCACTAATAATACCGGAGGTGCTTTTGAGTGCTTCTTGGCCAAGCGGATAACCGAGCGCCAACGTCTCATCTGCTCTGCGCACCTCATCAGAATTGCCTAAAGGCAGAAATGGTACACGACCTAAGGTTTCTTTTATAAGCTCTAAGTCTTGATCATCAATGCGTAATAAAGCAATATCTTTACTTGGGCACAAACCAATAATATTTACTTTAATGAGTCGCTTGCCCAAGGATGGTATTTGTATCCAAACCGCAACAGCTTCATCAATTACATGCCAATTAGTAATGATTTCGCCTTGGTCGCTAATAATAAAACCACTGCCACGCACCGCATATTGCTCAGGAGTGCGGAAAGGCTGCAACCAGTCAAAATGGGCTTTTTGTGTAAAAACTTGTACGACAGTATCCCGCACTTGTTCTTGAACTGGACGCCATGGCTGATTCTTTGCCAAAGGCCTTTGATACCTTTTTTCAGGTGCTGTTTCTAATTCATTTGGAGCATTATAATTGTGAACTTGAACTTGGTTATCTGCATAAGTATATGTAATAAATATGGAAATTACTATAATTGCTGACGGTATAAAAGGGATTTTTGAAGCGGTGATCACGTTATTTTCCTTTTTAGCTCGTTACGTATTATTTTGCATGTTTGGGTGTGTTATTTTCTTGAAAAACATGTGTATGCTTAGTCTCCCATAGTGTATATATTCCTTTATAAAGTAAACATAAAATAATCATAGTAGTTACGACACTTATTACTATATCCCCTTTGTTCTTTACGGCATGGTCCATCTTCATTCCGTGTCCTTTTTATATACAACATCTACTGATCATTTTCATCACTCTACTACAATAGAACAAAATAGTTAAATTGCACATTTTAGTACTCATCCTCATAATCATCAAATTTAGTAAGTTCTTTGATGAAATTTAAATGGACTGTTCCAGTAGGTCCGTTACGTTGCTTACCTACAATTAACTCCGATAATGCAGGATTTTCAGTTTCAGGATTATACATAACATCTCGGTACAAAAACATAATAAGATCTGCATCCTGCTCAATTGCCCCAGACTCTCGTAAATCAGAAAGCATTGGTCGTTTATCCATGCGACTATCAACTGCTCGTGAAAGCTGAGAAAGTGCGATAACGGGAATATTTAATTCTTTTGCCAATGCTTTTAATGAACGTGAAATCACTGAAACTTCTTGATGACGATTTTCATACCTTTTGTTCGAGTGAAGTAATTGTAAATAATCAATAATGAGCAATTGTAAATTCTTATCAGCTTTGAGCTTGCGCGCCTTTGCCCGCAAGCCCATAATATCAAGCATGGCTGTATCGTCGATATATATTTTCATTTCAGCAAGTCGAGCAGCAACATGAGTAAGTTCAAGCCATTCCTCTGATGAAATAGTTGCATTTCTAATTTTATGATGAGAGATGCCAGATCTAGAAGATAACAAACGCAATGTCAATTGTTCCGCTGACATTTCCAATGAAAAAATACCGACCGAAGAACCCTGACTTGCTGCCTCTATACCAAAACATAAGGCTAAAGCAGTTTTACCCATTGAAGGACGCGCTGCTAAAACAATCAGATCGCTTTTTTGAAATCCCGAGCTCAATTGATCTAGTTTTTTGTACCCAGAAGGAATGCCTGTGATGCCTTTGTTGTTGCTTTTAATATCAGACAGATGTTGGAATGTTCGTTTTAGCCAAATATCAAGTTGAACAAAGTTTTGACGCGTTCGTTTGCCCGAAATTTCGAAAATAGTTTTTTCTGCCTGGTCTAGAACCGTTTCAATTTTTTTATCATCTTGACTATAGCAATTGGTAATAATATCAGTTGCTGAGCTAATCAAAGTACGCAATATAGCTTTTTCTTTAATAATCTGTGCATGTTGTTCAATAAGCCCCATCGCAGGAATATCTTCTTGCAATGATACAAGATAAACCTCACCGCCTACAGCTTCTAGCTGATTATTTTTAGCCAAAACATCCTGCAACGTAACTAAATCAACACGTTTGTTTTGTTGAGTCAATTCTAGTATTGTCTGATATATAGTCTTGTTGGCAATGCTATAAAAATCTTCAGGCAAAAGAGACTCAGAAACCTTATGAATATACTCATCATTAAGTAAGAGTGATCCGAGCACCGAACGCTCAGCCTCTATATTTGCGGGTAAACTTTTACCCAGCATTCTTTCTGTGTTGATCGATGTATGGTTCGATTCGACATTGTGCTTATTTGTTCGCATCTATTCGCTCATATACCACCAATAAAAGGAAAAGTTTAACTCCTACTCCGATACAATGCTTACTTTAACTTTTGGCTGTAAGCGATTGGTTAATTTAATGGTAACTTCAAATGTGCCTTTTGATTTGATTGATTTGTCAAATTTGACCTGATTTTTAGAAATAGTAATTGCATGTTTTGCAAGTGAATCAACTATTTCCGTGGCATTAATAGCACCGTAAAGTTTTCCATCATCATGCATTTTGCGTTTTAATATGAGCTTGAGCGATTTAATTTTTTCTGCAAGCATGGAGGTTTTGG